>Ga0181347_1000002_pt1 | contig 271677 bp, 383 predicted proteins | sample Su13VDMM110SN_FD_130102 | JGI IMG/M metagenome (GOLD analysis project Ga0181347, IMG submission 130102) | Freshwater viral communities from Lake Michigan, USA - Su13.VD.MM110.S.N | ecosystem: Environmental > Aquatic > Freshwater > Lake | place: USA: Michigan | collected 2013-07-16
AGATCGAAAGTTTCGAGTGAGAACTATTAAACTCAGAAAGCAAATTTCTCAAGGACTTATTGTTCCTTTACCTGAAGGAAACTGGTCTGAAGGAGATGACTTAACAGATGTTATCGGTGTGAAAAAATATGAAAAAGTCGATAATAATCCTGCTCGTTATGAGAAACCTAGGAAACCTAAAACTTGGTATAAGAGAGTTATCTATAACCTCAAGTACAATTTCTTCTACAAAATGTTTCCGTTTCTTCTGAAGAAAGAAAGATCTGATTTTCCTAAGAATCTTGTATCAATTACTGATGAAGAACGTATCCAAAACATCCCAAAAGTTTTACAAACTCATGCAGGAAAGACTTTTATTCTAAGCTATAAACTTGATGGTAGCAGTATTACTATCATTCATAATAAATTCTTAGGCAGAAGCAAATACCGAATCTGCAGCAGAAGATTTGAATTACATGGTAAGAAAAATGATTGGTATAAGGTATTTACCAATACCAATTTCAAAAGACATATTCAAACTCTTGTGAAATATTATAAAACAGATGATATTATTGTTCAAGGGGAAGCTATCGGTAAATTCAATGGGAATCATCATAAATTGAAAAGTGATGAAATCAAACTATTCAATATCTATGTCAATGGTAAAAGAATAAATCAAAAAGAATTTATTGAAGTATGTAGGGCTAATTATATCCCACATTGCCCTATGTACAAAGAAGTAGTTCTGAACCATACTTTACCTGAAATTTTAAAAATGTCTGAAATAAAAGACATTCTGAACATTTCTGTTGAAGCTGAAGGGTTGGTCTGGAGATGTGTTGAAGATAATTTAAGTTTCAAAGTTATAAACAACAAATATCTGCTTAAAAATGAGTAAACATAAAAAAACTTCTTTCGGAATGAAAGAAGTTTTTTTTTAATATAAAATTTTCAGAAAGCTAAAAAATTTTCTTATGAAAATTTGGAATCATCAGATAGTTTATATAACTTTGTAAAGTTATTTAAAATAATATTTTTTATACAAACTAAATTTTTAATTATGCCTAATTTTGATGTTGAAACAGATATAGATATCGATATAGATGATTTTGTCGATGCTTGTAATAAGTCTGAAATAGCAGCACTCATTCAGTACTTAGAAGATGAGGGACATATTTCTAAACGAATTGATACTAACTCCGCAAATAAAACTTTCTCAGAAATATATTTCGAAGAGAAACTGACTAAAATAGCAAATAATAGGCTTTTGCTATCTGATGAAGAATTTAAATTAATTGAAAATTTAGCAAACAGATTTTAACTTATGGAAATAGACTTAGAAAAAATCAGCAGAATTGAAGTTATCAATCATGCGAAAAACACATATTCCGTTGGGAGACTTCTAACCTTATATAAGGAATTAGAAGATTTTGATTCACTGGAAATAAGTATTCAAGATGATGGAAGAACTATGAAGATTTTTATTAATTCAAATAAAGAAAATCCTAAAAAATAATCAAAATTTTAAAATTTTATTTAATATGTACTTAAAAATAAGAGAAAATGATGGAAGATATTTCTTCATCAATGCCGATCATGTAGTTTCAGTTGCTATGGATTCTGATAATGATAATCATACATTGATAAACACCTCTGATAATAATGTTTATTATGTGAAAATTCAAATTGATGAATTTTTTAAAACATTGCTTGCTCATAGGGCTCTTACTATTGTAAGAGTTAATTGATCTAAATTTAAACTTATATAAAATGAAAAGAACTAAATTAACAGATTTTATTTTGAAAAACTTACGATGGACAGGTATATTTTTGTGGGAACAAATCTACTTCAATAGGTTAAGTAAAACATTAGAAGAATTTAAGAATAATTCAAATGTCGAAACTATCTCACGCAAAAATAATGATGTGATTAAAAGTTTTTCAAAAGAAATTTTAGGTGATAGAACACTATATAAAGTTGAGGTGGTTTAATTTTAGTTTATTAACTAAAAATAAATATAAACAGTATTATTATGGAAAATATAAAACAAAAAATAGTAGAAATAATTACACATACCCACAAAACACCATTTGAACAAGCAGACGAAATATTGCTTTTATTTAATGTTAGTGGGCAAAGCGAACAGTTGTGCCAAACTTTCTTTCCTGATGGAAAAACATCGAGTGCAACTAAATGTCAATTTTGTGGAAAAGAAAAGTGGTAGCATTAATGCACAATTGACACTAACGGTTTGCATATAAAAAATCGTTTTAATGTTTTTTATACGCTGTTATAAGTATGTATTATTTTTGTTTTACCTATTAAAAATATAATTATGGATTGTCAAAGACCAACAAAAAACGAAGAAACAGGAAAATGGGAAGTTTGGGATTTTGCTTATGAAGAAAATGGTGAAAGGTATTACGAACTTCACGAATTTTGGGAATATAAGGATGCTATCGAGTTTTGGAAAATAAGAAACCCAAAACAAAAATAATATTACTTATAACGTCTGATGATAAACAATCGTTTTAATGTTGTTTATCATTTGTTATACACAGTACGGATTAATAAGGTAGGGTGTTGATTTGAAATACAAATAAAACTTTTTAAAAAAATATGGAACAAAAACAAATTATAGAAAAATTACTAAAAGCATCAAATGAAATTAGTAAAAATGATAAACCAAAAGAGAGTTATATTTATCTTAGTGAAGAGTATATTCAACAAAGAGCGGATGAAGGAGGAATTTCATTTGATGATATGGTGATGATTATTGAAGAAGAATTAAAATTTAAAAAATAAAATTATGACACAACAAGAAAGAACTGAATTAATTAGGGAAATTAAAGAATTAATCAAATTAGATTATGAAAGTAAAGTTAATTCAAGAGGTTCGTTATTTGATGATGAAACATTAAAATTGATGAAATCAGTTTTACAAAAATGTTTGTCTTTGAGTAATTAATTTTAAAAAGTTTTTACACATAACTTAATTAGAACGTATGATGTAGTATTGTGTATAACTATATTATATAATTACTAACTTATAATTCATTGAAAATGAATAAGAAAGAGTAAGCAACTTTAAAGATTTGTGAACAAAAACTAAAATTAATATAAATGCTAAAGGAAATTATATTTTACTCTCCAATAGAACCTTTAAAAAATATAGCAGGTACAGCGATTCTGACGATAGACTGGTACAAAAAACAGTTTAAATTTCCTATTTCAAAAGAATATTTCGAGTCTAAAGGAATTAAGTCTTTTAGTACTCATACATTAAATAGTGAAATTCCAAATCTTTCAGATGTAGTTTCATATAATTCCAAAGATTTTAATTTTCAAGGGAAAGTTGAAAAAAGATTATTTCAGTACCCTGAAGATATTATTCACATTTTAATAAGTCCTATAAAATGATAACTTTTACAACCATCAACGATGAATTCGGTTGGCTTTCAAACAAATCTAATCATACTATAACATTTCAAGATATTACATTTCCAAGGGCGGATCATTGGTTTATTTGTTCAAGATTTAATTTTGACAAAGAAATTGTAAATGAAATTTGCAAAACTTTGGATCCTCTTGAGGCAAAACAGTTATTTAAACAAATCATCAGGAAAAATCCAGAACTTCTAAAGGTAAGATTACTTTCTAAAGAAGATGTTAAGAATATGGAAATATTACTTCAAATGAAAATTGAACAGCATCCTTGGATGAAATGGCATCTTATGTGTACTGGAAATCAAATGATTTATGAAGATGTTACCAAGAAAGCAAATGTGAATGATTCTTCGTTATTTTGGGGTGCTGCATATATCTGTGAAAATCAGGATTATGTTGATTGTTTTTGGACAGGTGAGAATATGCTTGGAAAACTTTGGATGAATTTGAGACAATCTTTGATTGCAAATTTTTATTATAATGAATGTACAAAATCTTCGGAAAACGGATTGACTCTTTTTTTAAAACATAAGGAGACAGATGAAATTGTCCAAAGAAGTGAATTAAATTCTAATGAAGATATAACTTCTGCTTTGATAAAAAAAATAACTGGAAAATATTATGGAAATTACTAATCAATCATCAAAAGAAACTTTAAATATGTTGCCAGGTGAACCCCCATCTGAAAACACTGATTCAAAACAATGTATTTCATTTGAAAATTCTGATAAGTCTGAATACATATATCTTGTTCATACAAGAATTGGAACATATCCTGATAATATGGAGTTTGTTTTAGCTTGCTTTAAATTAGAAGCTGCAGCAAAGACCTTTGCGGAAGATCATGAAAAACTTCAAAATGAGATTATTGCCAATTGCCCTGTTTTTAATGATGAAGATTATGACGATATTGAATCTGAAGAATATATCAAAAAAGAAAATGAATATTTTCGATATTGGGAGGACAATAGACTTGCAATGGAATTTAATAGCGTTTTTATTACAAAAATGATATTAAGATAAAATTTTTATAATAAAATGACAAAAGCCAGGAATAATTTCCTGGCTTTTTTGATTCTCTTTATTTATTAGGTATAAGTTTTGTAGAAGCATAAGTCATCCAATTGCCTATTCCATGTAATGCGTTGTTATATTCAGACCAGTTTTGGTAATAGTAACTTTTTATTAATTCCATTTTTCTCGAATTTAATTCAGTTATAATATCTGAAACAAGACTTTCGATTATTAATTTCTTTTTATATTTAAAGGATTCCTGCATCATTAAATCATTTCCTGCAAGTATTTTACTTTCATTTATTAATTTGCGTAATAGAATATTCAAAGCTTTGAACATTCCATGTAAATCCTTTTTTGAATCCATATCAAGTTCATCAGAACCCATATAATCTTTTAATAAATCATGAATATCAAAAAGGATTCCTGTTAATTCTTCATGTTCTTTTTCTAAAGGATTAGCAACTTTTTTTTCGTCTTGTTCTTTTATAACAGTTTTAATCAAACGTCTCAATTCGTTTAATGTAATTTTCATAAATTTTATTTTAATAATATATGTTTGCATATAAATATCTTTCAAAGAAAAAAATAAACTTTCTAAAGGATATTTATAATAAATTTCTTATGAGAGAATTCATAAAAATGTTATTGTTAACATTACCTGTTTATGTGATGCTATATTTTTTATTTATGGATCAAAATAAGCTCACGCCTCAAGATGTAATGAATCAGTTGAATCAAAGAGACTCTGTTATCAGTAAAATAATTGATAAGCAGGGAAGGCTTGTTGTTGAGCATACGAATAGAGAATATTCTCCAGTAGTTATATCAAATTCAAATGAACCTGAATTTGTTCGTTTGAGAGATGAATTAAAATCTTTGGGAATAAGAATAAAAGATTTAAATTCATCAGTAACTATTATGGATCAAAAAATAGATTCTGGTAAGGTTAAAATTGTAAGAGTTAATGATACTTTGGATGTTTATTCTTTTGCTGATTCTACAAAAAAGAATATGAAGATAAAAGGCATAATCGATTTAAAAAATGGCGATTTGGCTTATGATTATACTTATACTGCGAAATATTCAATTTATTCTTATGATTATAAAAAAAACATTTTCAAAAGACCTGAACTTCGTTTGAAGATTGTGTCAGATGATTCGACAAGTAATATTCAAGCTCAAACTTTCAATGTTAAAGCTCCAAGGGAAATTGTTAGTATTGGTGCTGGAATTGGTGCTTCATTGATTTACGATAACGGATTTAAGATAAGACCTGCAATTCAAGTAGGAATTTTTAAACCAATTATTACATTTAGAAGTAAATCGTAGTATTTATAATAAAATAATAAAATATGGATTTATCTTATTTTGACAAATTAATTAAGGCAGCAGATGAATTTATGTATAATTTAACTGATGATAATGATCGTGGCATTATACATAATTTAATTGTTAATTATGAAGGATTTAAAAAAAGAATAAATTTAAAAAAAAGAAGTTTTAGTGATTATGACACATCTTTAAAATATTTTGACACTCTCGGTAAAAAATCAAAGGATGAATTAAAAGCAACTTTTAACCCAATAGTAAATCGTGCTAAAAATCAATTAGATAATATAAAAACTAATTATTGGCATATCAGCGCAAGAGAAAGTGGTGAAGAGCTTAGAAAACTTGGTCATGATAAACAAGTTTTAAGAGTTTTAGATTTTTTAGAGAATTTTTATGAGCAATTTTCTGAAGGATTAAAATCATTCAAAGGACAATTATATGAAAACAAAAATAAAATACAAAAAATTATAAAAGAATATGGAATTCATCCAATGTTTAAAGAATTTTGCAACAATGTTGCAATTTTGCTCAATAAAAATTTTGATGGAGTTGTTTTAAATATAGATGGGTTAAAGGCAGCTATTAAAATCCCTAATCAATCAGAAACTGGTCTTTACCACGCAAGAAACTTTGGAGTAGATTCATACGATTTAGTTGTGTCATTAGAGGATGTAAATAATAATTTTGTTAAAATTACTATTGGTGGGGGTTATACACATAAATCTGAAGACCCTCAAGATGCTGCAGACTATATTACATTAATAGCAAAAACATATGAAAGAAATTCAAATGATTTCAGATTTAATAAAAAACTAAATTTACCACTACAAGAAATGAAAACAGTAAAACACACAACGGTTGGAAACCTCAAAAGAAAAATTAATGAATCAAGAGAAAGAACTGCTCTTGGTATGGGATTTGGCAGTAAACCTGCATATGAATCTAATGTAGACCAAATGATGAGTTCTTATCAAAGAAAAATCGGTAATAAAGGCACTACTGGTTTAGGTCAAGGATTCAAACAAATGGATGAAACTCAAATGGTAGAATTTATTTCTAACATGGTTGAATCTCTCAAAGGAAAAACTGAATATCACAATTTGAAATTTGTTGATCGTTTGGGAAGTGAATATTTCTTGAATGAAAGACAAGTTAGAACTATTAAATCTATTATCAAAGAAGGTTCAAAAAGGGCTCCTAAGAAGCTTAAAAGATATATCAATGAAAACCTTGCCATTGAAGCTCAAGATATGTATGAGGGCTATTATGGTTTAACTAATGAGGCTGAGTCAATGATTCCTGAAATCAAAAAAATGTTTAATGAGAATAAAAGAGCATGTGGCAGTTCAGAAGAAGCTGCTCAAATGACTGCAGAAGCTTTAGATATTCCACAAGAAATGGTACAGGAAATGTATGAAAAAATGAAAGAATCATACGAAATGAAAATGGAAGGTGGACATATGGATGTTGAAGGTGCGTTGCATGAAATTTATGGAAAATATCAGAATATGTCTGAAGGTAATATGGAACCAATGTATCAAGAGATCTCTGAATTGATGATGTATGAGGAAGATATGCCATTGGATGAAGTTATGTCTTTTTCTGATGAAGAAATGAATTTATTTACTAAAGGATCTAGGTATCGTAAAGAAAGGGATGGAGAAGAAGAAGAAGAAGAAGAAGAATATAATCCTTTTGAAGAAAGAGATGCAGATAATCCTGAATATGGGATTGATGAAGAATATCTATATGAAGATGATGAAATGTGTGAGCAATGTGGAAAATCTGAAATGTATGAATCAATCAAAAGAAAGATTAATTCTTTCAAGAAAAGTAAAAATAATAAATACAAATTTTAATAAAAAAGCGGCTCAAAAAGCCGCTTTTATTTTTCCATCTTCAATCGTTAGTTTTATTTCTCCTGGTTTATCTTCCAACAAGATTTCAGCTATAATCAATTTAATTTCATCGTTTACGATTCTTTTGAAGGGTCTGAATCCATACTCAATGGTATAATCTCTTTCCAAAAGAAAATCTATAACTTCTTCAGAAATTTTTAACTTTACATTATGTTTTTCAACTTGTTTTGCAAGTTTATCCAATTCTTTTCTCAAAAGAACCTTTATATTTTCTTTTGATAGAATATTGAAATGGATAGTGTTATCAATTCTATTTATAAATTCTGGTTTGAAGAATTTTTTAACTTCTGATTCAACTATGGAATGGTCATATTTTTTTTCAGATTTTGCGAAGCTGATTGATGACATATTTCCGATAGCCTTTTTTGTGCCGATGTTTGATGTCAGAATTATGATACTGTTTTTGAAACTAATTGTTTCGCCTTTATTATCAGTTAATCTACCTTCACCTAAAACCTGCAAAAGAATATCAAAAAGTTTCTCATGAGCTTTTTCAATTTCATCAAAAAGAATAACTGAAAATGGGTTTCTTTTGACTTTCTCAGTTAAAATTCCTCCTTCATCATATCCAATATATCCTGCAGGTGCGCCTATCAATTTTGCAATCTCATGAGGTTGGCTATATTCACTACAGTCAATTCTTATCAATGAATCATTACTTTTAGATATGAACATTGATACTTCTTTAGTAATTTCAGTTTTACCTACCCCTGAATATCCTATAAATAAAAATGAACCTATAGGTTTATCACTATCATCTAATCCTAGTTTATTAAGCATCATAGTTTTGGTGATAGCGTTGATTGCCTCATCTTGACCTACAATTTTATCACTTAAGTGTTTTTTCAACAATTTCACATCTAATCCATCATCTGCAATAGGAATCTTTGTTATCTCTTGAACTACATTTTTTACATCTTGAAGAGTTATGATTAATTTAGAAGTTTCTTCTTTAGCTTTACCATCTCTTTCAGCTTTTATTTTCGAAAGAATTTTATTTGATTTCTTTTTAATTTCTTCAGCTAAATGATATGCTTTATTTTTAATAATTTCTAATTTTTTCTCTTCATTTTTTTTGTATTCATCTTGAAGATTATTCAAATTATTCGATTGGAATATTTGAAGCCTTTTCTTTGAGGCTACATCATCCATAATATCGATAGCTTTATCTGGAAGTGTTCTATAAGGCATGTATTTGTGGCTTAATTCAACACATGCTATAATTGCATCCTGGCTATATGTAACATTATGAGTTTTCTCAAAAGAATCTTTTATGTTATTAAGAATTTTTATTGTGTTTTCTACGGAAGGTTCTTCAACCATTACTTCGGAAAATCTTCTTATTAATGCTTTATCCTTTTCAAAATATTTTTTATACTCTGAGGTAGTTGTAGCACCAATTATTTGAAAAGATTTTCTTGCTAAATAAGGCTTCAGTATATTTGATAAGTCACCACTGCCTTCAGCTGAACCTGCTCCAATAATATTATGAATTTCATCTATAAAAAGAATTGAATTTTCATTTGAAGAAAGTTCATCTAATATAGCCTGTATTCTTTCTTCGAATACACCTCTATATTTTGTTCCAGCTACAAGCGAATTAATATCTAAAGAATAGATTGTCTTATTTAAAAGCTTTTTAGGAGCACTTCCTCTTACAATGTTAACAACAAGCCCTTCAACCAAATTTGTTTTGCCTACGCCCTCTCTACCAATCAATACAGCATTTCTTTTTTTGCTTCTGCAAAGTATTCGATATAGTTCGTTAATTGTATCTTCTCTACCGTAACAAGGATCGAGTTTATTTTCACTAGCTAATTGTGTGAAATTGGTACAATACTTCTCTAAATTAAAATTTTTTGAAGTCGGTTGTTTTGGAGATCTGATTGAATATGCTTCAGCAAATTCAAATCCACCATCATAATCTTCTTCAAAATCCATTGCTTCTAAATCTTCAGCAATTTCTTTAAATTTTTCATGGTTAACATGAAAATCATTGAAGACCTCAGTTAATTCGTTTTCAATTTGTAAGCAAGATAGAAAAATATCTACAATACTGGCTTCAGTTTTTACTTCAAATTTTATAGCATTTTCTAAAGAAAATTGTAAAATTTCATTAAGTATTTTACAATTTTTTATAGATTTCTGTTTTGTCTCTTGAGATTTGATATTTTCTACCCTTACAATTTCAACACTTTCTGTCAATAAATCGACATCAATATTCATTTCCTCTAAAACAGATGTGACTACATTATATTTTTTATCATTTAGAATTGAAAATATTAAATGCGAAACTCTTATCTCTGAATCTTTATCTTTTACCCTTGCGTAGTTTTCAGCTTTCTTAAGGCAGCTGTCTGCAACTTCATCAAATTTTTCCATATGCACACCTTTTCTATAAATAGTTTTTCTTTTATATAATTTTAAATGATATTTATAATAAAATACAATGTTATTGTTAGAAAATAAATCAGAAAATGGAAGTATATGTTATTTTGATTCCTCAAATATTCTTGCTTGCAAGTATAACCAGGGGTCTAAACAATTGGCAATCATATTCAAAGGCGGGACCCAGTACGTTTATGAAGGAATCGAAAATTACAATTTTCAAAGACTAAAAGTTGCAGAAAGCCAAGGAAAACATTTTATAGGTTACATAAAAAATAAATTTAAATTTACAAAGGTAGATGGAGTTATGGATGTAACACCTATAATTGAAACAATAAATGAACTTAAAAAAAATATCATATGAATTTAGTTGTTACTGAAGAAGTATTTAAAAATATTAAAAATATCAGGAATCGTATAGGAGAAGGATTTGACCTTTCATCTTTTAGAATGAAGCAAACTCTTTGCCCAGATATTTTTGATGAAAATAAAAAAATGATTCCAGAGGTTAGAAAAAACCTTTTGAAAGTTGGGCGAGATTTTTATGATTACTGTAATATTGAATGGGTTGATCTTAAAGATATAATTTTGACAGGTTCATTAGCTAATTATAATTGGTCTGAATATTCAGATGTAGATTTACATATTGTAGTTGACTATTCTGAAATTTCTAAAAATACAGAATTGGTTAATGAATTTGCATGGTCTAAAAAGGAACTATGGAATCAAAATCATGATATTTTTGTGAAAAAATTTCCAATAGAACTTTATATGCAAGATTCTGAAGCAGAATTGATTTCTGGTGGTGTATATTCAGTTCTTTATGATAAATGGCTTAGAATGCCAGTTATGCAAGATTATAAATTTGATGAAAGTTTGATTCAAAGGATAATTGGATTTTTCGAAGGGAAATTTAATGCTTTAAATAGAAGATTTCTTAGTGGTGATTTGGATGGGTTATTTGATGATATAAATGCACTTAAAAAAGCAATTGCAGATTTAAGAAAAAGAGGTTTAAAAGATGGTGGCGAGGGATCTGTTGGAAATATTGCATTTAAAAGTTTGAGAAGGATGGGATTATTAGATAAACTTGATGGTATAAAATCAGATGTTTATGATAGTCAAAGTTCTTATGGTTATGAGCCTCCAAAACCTAGAGTTGTCGCACAACCTAAGATGCCTGAAAAAGAAGAAGATAAATCTATAAAGCCAGGATTAGGTAGATATATGATTTTAGGAAAAAGATATACGTCTTTAAGACAAGCTGAAAGAAAATTGGGTATACCTAAATCTACTTTGCAATATAGAGTGAAATCTGATAATCCAGAATTTTCGCAATATAAAGAATTAGAATCATTTTAATACATTAAGACTATTTATTATAAAAATATATGGCTATAAAAGAACCTTGGAATATTTATGAAGGATACCCTGTGAATTGTGATTGTGAAAAACAAGAAATGGGGTTAAATAATATTGCAAATTGGGGTGCTATTTCTGGAAACTCAATTGATTATACATATGATGGTTTAGGAAACGTTATTTCAGCTACTTATAAAAAAGATGGTGTGACAGCATTTACTTTAAACTATGCATATGATGGATTAGGAAATGTTATAAGTATTACAACCACATAAGAAAATGCGTTGCAAACAATATGAAATAAATGAAAAAATAGTTTGTGCTAAAGTGTGCTTTAATAGATTTAATGATGCACCGTTAGCAAGATTTTCGTTTTCTGATTCCATATTGAGCGATAATTCTACATATTTTGATGATGGAGATACAATTCAAAGAGAAATCCGTTGGAAAGTGTATGTTGGAAATTATTTTTTTTATGATTTTGGCTGGAATAATCTTTCGGATATTGTTCCTAATTATCCTGTCTTTACAACATATGGAGATTTAAATTTAGGATTAAATAACACATATATTTTGAGTTTTTTAAATTCTTTAGAATCAGTAATAATTCCGATTGGAACTAAATTGTGTATTCGATTAGATATAAAAGATTCATCTGGAATTGAAAGTACAAATATATCAAACAATTATTGTTTTACAAAATAAAAAATATGGACTTAAAAGGAATAGATGCTTTAAATAAAGCAAGCAGATTGATGGAATCTTTGATTGTACCTGAGAAAAAAGATTCGTTTTCTAATGTAGAAAAAACTTATAATGCTGCTAATGGAAAAACTTACGGTATTGTTAAAGAAGGTGCAAAATATGTTATTAAAGAAAGTCTTTTTTTTAAGGCATATTTACCTGAACATTTTGATTATATTCAAGGAGTTCAAAATAAATCAAAATATTCAAAAGAAACTATTTTAGAGGCTGAAAAAATAATTCATCTTTGGGATATTGAATTTAAAAGGATTCATGGAAATAAATTCTTGAAAGAACAAGAAGAAAATAAGAAAATGGTTTTGAAAGTGCCTGCACCAAAAGCTACAGCTGCGGATGTTCCAATGGATATGCCAGTGGATACTCCTGCAGGTGGCGCAGGTGATGCACCAATGGATGTACCTGTAGAAGGTGGGGAAATGCCTGCAGAAGGTGGGGAAATGCCTGCTGGAGCTGGAGCTGATATGCCTGCAGAAGCTGGAGCTGATATGCCTGCAGAAGCTGGAGCTGATATGCCAATGGATATGCCAGAAGATGGTGCTGATGATGAAGAGGGTGATGATGAAGAGGATCCAACAAAACTTATTCAGAAGTTGGCTGGCAAACTCGCTTATGAACTCAGAGAGTTCCAAGGTGAAGATGAAGAATATGGAGACCTTGCAAATTTTGCATTAGGTATGGTTGCTGCTGCAGTAAATCCTGAAAAACTTTCAACATCTGATATCAAAAAATTAAAAAAGAAAGTTGATAAAAATCTTAAGAAAGATTCTGGTGAATTAGATTTGGATTATCCAGGTTCTGAAGAAGATATGCCTGAAGATAGTGATGAAATGCCTGAAGATAGTGGGGATACAGAAGAAATGCCTGAAACAGAGGGTGGTGAAGAAGGAATGGAAAAATCATTGGCGGAAATATTTAAAAGAATGAAAAAATCCAATAAAAAATTGTCTGATAAACAGCGTAAAAATTTGGATAACAATAAAGATGGTAAATTAACAGGAATAGATTTTAAAATGTTTCATCAAAAAGGAAATACTGAAAAATCTTTGAAAGAATTTAAAGATTATGCTATGAATATGATGGAAGATGATAGTGATGTTTACTTTGAAGAAAATCCTGATAACTTATTATTAGATAATCCTTTGAATGAATATAGTGATTTATATGAAGATGATTATCTTTCTGAAGAAGATTATCTTTCTGAAGAAGATTATTTGAATGAAGAAGATTATTTGAATGAAGAAGATTATTTGAACGAAGAAGATGAATTTTCTGAAGAAGAATATTTGAGAGAATTTAATAAATTACATGAAGATGATTATCTTTCTGAATATGACTTGATGGAAGATGATTATTTGAATGAAGAAGATTATCTCTCTGAATATGACTTGATGGAAGATGATTATTTAAATGAAGATGACATTATGTTTGAAATAGATGAAGACACCTTTCAAGAATCGTTTAAAAAAAAAGCCAGGTAGTAAAACCAAAATATGACGGTGTGCATACAGAAAGAATAAAGTCTCCAAAGAATAAAGAAAAAATCACCAGAGCACCTGATGGTACTCCTATTGGAAGATATGATGGAGATGATGATTACTATATAACACACAGTCCAAAGAATTTTAGAATGTTCAAATGAAGTTAGTTTTTATAAATCATATTGGAGAGAACTTTCAGGGATATAGTTACTATGAATTATTATTCTCTGAAAGTTCTTTAGAAGATGTAACAGGTGACGATTGGGATGCATATCCTGCCAATGGAAATCCGAAGGTTCCTATTGATTATGTGGATTTAGCATATCGTCTTGAAACCGAAATAGAGTTTGAATTGATACAAAATCATGTTTCTTTTGATATGTCAGATTGCAAACAAGGAATTATTCCTCTTGCTTGGGAATCTGAAAAGGATGAAGAAACAATCGAAAGGAGACTTTTTTTTAAATTTGGTGAAAAATTAGAATCCGTTAAATCAAAATTATATGAAAAAGATATATTTATAGAGAAAATATATGGAGAAGAAAAAAAACATGTTGATTGAGAGGCTTGTAAAAAAAGCTTATTTGTTCGAAGAAACCGAACCAAAATCACCAGAAGAGCTTGATAAAATGATATCAACAATTAGAACAACCAGTTTAAATCTAAAAAAGGAGTTGTTAAATTTAGGAGTTCAAGAAACTTCTGATAGAACAAATCCTATTAACATTTTAACAGATGTTTACAATTTATTGGCTGAATACGATCCAGTTTCAAATAAAATATTAAAGAATCCTAAATTCATGAAATCGGATGCATCTAAAGCAATGCAAGATGTTGTATCGGAAACAAAATCTTCTAAGAAGATCAAATATTACGGATTGTAATCAATTTTATTCAAAAGATAGTTGGTGGATTTCTTATGAAATCCACCTTTTTCTTTTTAAAAGATATTTATAAGAAAAATAAATGCTTACTAAAGCAGATATACAAAAAGAATACATTACAGGATTAATAAATCCTGCGTATACAATTGAAAAACATTTGAAGGCATTCGACCTTACTAAAGGTGGTTATGTCCCTTTCAAACTATTTCCCAGACAAAAGGAAATTATATCTTGTTATGAGAGGGTCCGAAACAATATTGTTACAAAACCTCGTCAGACAGGTGTGTCTACTACCACTCAAGCATACCTCGCTTGTAAGGCTGCTTATACAGACCCAAATAAGCCTGAAGTGATTATAGTTATTGCAAACAAATTTGCTTCAGCTAAAAAGTTTTTAGCAGGTGTAAGAATGTTTCTTTCCCACATGCCAAGATATGTTTGGGGTGAATTTTATGATGAGAGAAAAAGAGTTGAACCCTATATTGATGGTAAAGGTGCAGCAGAATCCATAACACTTCTCAATGGAACCAAAATTATAGCCTTAGCTACCTCTCCAGATGCCCTTCGTGGTTATACTCCTACTTATTTGGTAATAGATGAGGCTGCATATGTAGAAACTCAAGCAAGAGAACTTTATAATGCTTCTATGGCAGCTCTTTCTACAGGTGGAAAAATGATAATTATTTCAACTCCTAATGGAAAGGATGAACTTTATTATAAAACTTATATAAATGCAAAATCTGGTGAAAATGGATTCAATATTATTCACTTAAAATGGTATGAAGATCCTCGTTATAATAAAGGTTTGGAATGGCATAAGGAAGATGATTTAGGTAAAGTTGAAATCGTTAAGGAAATTGATTACACTTTTGCTTCTTTTGAAAAAATGGAAAAAGCTGGTTATAAACCTATAGCTCCTTGGTATAAGACTATGTGTAGTATGTTAAATAATGATAAGTTGGCTATTGCACGAGAATTAGATGTAAAATTTGAAGGTTCTGCAGGAACAGTTGTTGAGCAAGAATGGATTGAATACCATGAAAGAGTGAATGTGAGAGAACCTATTGAAAAACACGAACAAGAAGATCGTTTATGGGTTTATGAGCATCCTGTTGAAGGGCATGAATATATTATGGGTGTCGATGTTTCTAGTGGTAATTCAGATGACTTTTCAGCAGTTGTTGTAATTGACACTACTACTGGAGATCAAGTTTTAGAATACAAAGGAAAGATAAGACCTGAATATCTTGCAGAGATTGTATTTAAATGGGGGAATATTTATTCTGCTTTAACAATAGTGGATACTACAGGTGGATACGGTGATAACTGTATTTTAAAACTTCAAGAATTTGGTTATAAGTATTTGTATTACTCCAAAGGAAATAATCCTGAATTTATGAAGAAAAAACCTCAATATGGTGTAAATGAAAACAAATTAGTTGCAGGCTATAAAATAAGTTCAAAAAGACCGCAAATTATAGGTAAACTAACAGGTGTTATTGAAGAAAATGATTTCAAAATAAGGTCAAGTAGATTTGTTGCAGAACTTGAAACTTTTGTTTGGGTTAACGGTAGACCTGACCATACTCCAGGATTTAATGATGACTTGATTATGGCTGCAGCTTTGGCATTTTGGGTGTTGGAAACTGAATTTAAAAGTCTTGAGAAAGCAAAAGCTCAAACTAAAAGTATTCTTAGTGTACTTGGAAATGGAGGTAATAAATCTCCGAGAGAGAAGAGTAATCTTAATAGTAGTTACAGCGGAGGGTTTACAACTCCTTCACATGTGAAAAGTAATAAAATTACATCATCACAGGATCCTACAGGTGAACATAGTTGGCTTTTTATGTAAATAAAATATATTAGTAATAAAGAATTTAATTGTAATGGATAAAAATCAACCTATAATAACAAAGTATAAAAAGTTAACTCAAAGGTTTACTCAAGATCATCCATATGCTCCTAAAGAGGATGGTAAGGCTCCTCTTTTAACTACAAAGAATAAGAGGGAATATGACCTTAGAAAACTTGAAAAACAGCAAACGAAATTTTTAAGTTCTCAATGGCAAAAGGTTGATACCCATATCAAGCAAAAAGCTTTAATTTTTGAAACTCAAAGATATCCTTCGTATCTTGATTATGATCTTATGGAATATTACCCTATTATCGGTCAAGCACTTGATATCTTTATGGAAGAATCTACAACCGCAAATTCTGAAGGAAGAATATTAAATATTTTTTCAGAAAATAAGAAGATTCAAGAGGAATTAGAGGAACTATTTTTTAATAGATTGAACATTCATACGACTCTTCCAATGTGGATACGGAATATGCCTATTAGAAAAAATAGTATGATACCTTTATTGGATGGTTCAACAATTTCTATTGAGGAGCTTTCAAGTAAAATTAAAGCAGGGGAAGATATATGGACATACTCGGTGCAACAAGAAACTAATGACATTGTTCCAGGAAAAATTGTTTGGTGTGACCTAACAATGGAAAAAACTAAATTAATTAGAGTTACTTTAGATGATGGAACTTTTGTAGATACCACTCCAGATCATGAATATATGATGAGAGATGGTTCATACAAAGCTGCTGAAAAATTAACTCCAGGTGAAAGTTTAATGCCTTTTTATACTATTAAAAGTAATAAAAAGAGCCATAATATAGATGGTTATGAAAAAATTTATAATCCTAAAACAAATAATTATAAATTTACTCATAGAATTGTTTCGTTAAATTTATTGAAAAATAGTGAATGGGAATCAACTTTAAAAGAAAGTGTACATACACATCATATTGATTTCAATAAATTGAATAATCATCCCAAGAATCTTGAAAGATTAACTGAATCAGCTCATAGACTATTACATAAAAATATATTAGAAAAAACTTTAATGCGAGAAGATGTAATCCAGAAAAGAATGGAAGGCATTGATAAATATTTAAGGTCTGATGAAAGAAGGATTAGATTGTCTAATACAATGAAAGGCATCTATCCTAACTACTTTAAAGATTATAATAATAGTTCTTTACATAAAATTCATAATACTAATAGAAAAAATAGTATGCTTCAAAATTGGAGCGATTCTTCATATAAAGATAAAGTAAAATCTTTAATGAAATATAATTTTTCTGAAGATTGTAAAAATATTTTAAATGAAACAATTTTACAATTTTATGGAGAATGTTATAACAAAAAAGAGCTAGTTAAATTATTACTTTCTAATACTATTTTTGTAAATGCTTTTATAAATTCTAATTCTAAATTAAAAAGGAATGCTATAAAAGGTATTAACTGTAAAACTATTGATGAAATATGTGTAAGAGAATTTGGATTAAATGTTATTGATTATATGTTACATGTTAATCCTGAAATAAAAAATAATAAAAAATATCAAAAGGCTTCAGCTATATCGAATGGAAAAATAAAAAATCATAAAGTTGTTTCAGTTGTTGAATTATCTGAAGTTGATGATGTTTATTGTATGGAAGTTCTCGGTCCTAATGGTGAGCATGATAGACATAATTTCCCAATTTGTTCTGTAGATGAGAATGGAAAATATAGTAGAAATGGGGTGTTTGTTTCAAATTGTAAGTATGGCGATAATTTTGTCTACATGCAAATTGACGATGAATTGGGGGTTGTAGGCGCAAAACAATTACCAAATATTGAGGTTGAAAGGATAGAAGGCAAGGAAAATGCTCGAATGAAACCTTCATTATTGAATCAAGATGATGAAGTAATCTTTCGTTGGAAGGCTACTGATATTGCTGAATTCAAATATTGGCAAGTGGCACATTTTAGACTTCTTACGGATGATAAAAGACTTCCTTATGGTGTTTCAGTTCTTGAGAAAGCAAGAAGAATTTGGAAAAATTTGCTTCTTGTGGAAGATGCAATGAGAACTATAAGATTGTTAAGAGCTATTGATAGAAGGGTTTATTATATTGATGTCGGTAATATTGATCCAAGTGATGTTCAAGCATATGTTGAGGACATTGCAAGTAGGTTTAAAAGAAAAAGACATGTTGATGAATATACTGGTCAAGAGGATTTGAAATATAATGTAATGGGTTATGACCAAGATTATTTCATTCCAAAACGTGGTGCCGAAGATAATACAAAAATTGAGACTTTGGCAGGTGCAACTAATATTGATCAGATTGCAGATATTGAATATGATTTGAATCAATTGTTTGCAGCTCTCGGTATTCCAAAACCTTTTCTTCAATATGATGCTGCTGCAGGTGAAGGCAAAAATCTTGCAATGATGGATGTCCGATTAGCTAAAAAGATTAATCGTATTCAACAGTCTGCAGTTCAAGAATTAAATAAAATGGCAATGGTTCATCTTATGCTCTTAGGGTATGAAGATGAATTGCATAATTTTGAATTATCCTTAAATAATCCATCTTCTCAAGCGGATGTTATTCGTATAGAAATGAAAGCTGCTCAAATCACTGCATTCAAAGATGCTGTATCCGATGCAGGAAAGGGTATATCTGCTATGTCATATACAATGGCAATGAAAGAAATTCTTGGTATGACTGATGATCAAGTCCGTTTGAACCTTGAACAACAATTCATGGAAACTGCAACTTCTGAAGAAATCAAAGCTGCTGCATCAAAAATATCTTCTTCTACAATATTTGATAATCTTATCAAACTTTATGGAACACAAGCAACAGGTTTGCCAGCAATCACTCCTGGTGCTGAAGGTGCTGACACTGGAGGTGGATTCGGTGGTGGCGGAGGCGGTGGCGGAGGTGGATCTGTCGGTGACTTAAGCAGCACACTTGGTTCATCTGGTGGTGGAGCAGAAATGGGTGGTGGTGCCGAAATGGGTGGTGGAGCACCTGAAGCTCCTGCTGGTGGAGCTCCTGAAGCTCCTGCTGCCCCTGAAGCACCTGCAGCTCCTGCAGCACCATTAGCAGAATCCTGGAATCCCGAATTTGAAGAGGAAATAAATGAAAATATCGAATATCTCAAAAGAATTTCGGATTTAATTGAAAAAACAAAAATTTAAATGTATTTATAGTAAAATATTTAAAATGAAAAATTATACATTAGTTATACAAGGTTTACAAGGATTATTGGCTGAATCTTATTTAAATGAAGATAAAAAAACTACTACAAAAATTTTTAATCTTCTAAAAGAAAATTCAGAACTTTTTAAACTTTTCACAATTGTGACAAACTTGAGAAATGGAAGAGTTTCTGAAGAAAGCGTTGATGGCTTTATTAATGAAAATGTTCAATTTGCAAAAGATATTAATTACAAATATATAAAATATCCTTTTTCAAAAGACTTGACATCTGATGACAGTTTTTTCAATGAAATTGGAACAGTTCTTTTTGAAGAAAAAACTGCTTTTAATATTGAGAAATATACAAATGCATATCAGAATGTTCGAAATCATCTTTTGGCATTAAATAAATCTGATGAAAAAATATTCTCAATGGCTAAATCTGTTAATGAGAATTTATCTAAAATTGATGCTGAAGATAAGGTTTTAGTAGAAAGTTTTATTAAAGCTCCTTTAGAAGATAAAAGCTCTATCTTTGAAAATACTAAAAACTCTTGCTTAGAAATTATTTCTGAACATATCTCTCAGGTTGATGACGTTCAAACGAAAGTTAAAATGTATCAAGTGAAAGATAAAGTCCTTAATATGGAATTTGATACAAAAACTTGTATTCAAGATATTGTGAAAATGCATAACTTGAGCAAAGATTTAAAATAATTTTTAAAATAGTAATTTTTTTGTTATATTAATAACAAAATGCTATTCAGAAATACTATTGAAGATACAAATGACTGTATAAGTCTGAAAATTGAAGGTTGGATAACACCAAATGATGACAAAGAAAGAGATTATTCAAAAGAAATTAAAAAACTCGAAAGAGAATTAAAACAACTTTCTTATGAATTTCAATCAAGAATAGGTTATTCAGAATATATTGTTGATCTAGACTTAAGAGAATCTGGAATTTCCTATGGAAAAAAATCTTATCTCAAATGTCATTTCACTTTTAAAAAAGAAAACAATGAAATTTCTTTAGATGAATATCTGAATTTAATCAATGAATATTTTGATTCTCATCAAATATTTAAAATGTCTCAAGAGAAAAAATAAATTATATAAGGGCTAAAATTAATTTTTAGCCTTTTTTTATTTGGTATTTGGTATCAAAATGTTCGAAACAATTATTATTTCGAACATTTTTAATTTTTAATGATATTTATAATTAAAATTACTAATGAAACCATTGCCTAAAGGTAAAACTGGATTTGGCTTATTGATTGAAGATGATGCAGGAATTATATGTCCTTCAGATAATACGCATTTTATTAATGAGGTAAAGGAAATTGCAAGACACATGAAAGATGGCGGATTAAATTTGAAGATCCCTAAGTTGTATGGTGTTATGCAAAAGTATGGTGTAGAAAATCGTAACGGAAGGATTTATCCAGAAAGCATTCTGAAACGTGAAGTTGATAATTATATGAAGCTTATTGAAATGGGGGCTTCTGCAGGGCATACGGATCATCCAGAAAGTGCCATAATTTCAATCAAAGAAACTTCTATGCGAGTTTCAAAACTTTGGTGGGAAGGTCGTAATCTAATGGGGGAAATATATCTTCCAATAACGAGAGGTTATATTGAAATGGGTATTATTTCTCACCCAGCAGATAAGATTGCTCACGATATCATTCACGGATTTCAATATGGTGTTTCAAGTAGAGGTGTTGGAAGCCTTGAAAATAAAAATGGAAAAAATATTGTTCAAGATGATTTTGAATTGATTTGTTGGGATTTTGTAACAACTCCTTCAACTCACGGTTCATGGGTTTTTGCTGATAGACAGAAAGCTGAACCTTTCAAAGAAAGCTTAGATGTCAAAGGAGAATACGAAATTCCTGAAGAAGTAAACGAGAAAAAATCTAATAATTGGATGAAAGGTATCTCAGAAAAGAAAAATTTAGGTAAAATCAACAATATTTTTAACAAATTTTTAGAAAATTAGTATATAAAAAATATTTTTTTGAAAATACAATATATTTATAAATAAAAATACAGCAATGTCAAAAAGTCTATTAGAAGAATTGCTTATACAAGCAGGCACGTTAAACGAAGAAACCGAAAAGCGTGTAAATACAAATCAAAAGACCATTATCGAAAGTACAATGGCAAACGCAGTTAAAAATTTCATTCAAGAAGCAGTAGAAGATGAAACTAATGTTGCTCCTGATGGTGGAGGCGTTATGGAAATGGGAGATATTTATGAAGAAGAAGATGTAGATATTGAAACAGGTGAAACACTTGAAGATGAGGATGAAGAAATCGAAATCGAAGGCGATGAAGAAGATGGGGAAGATGAAGAAATCGAAATCGAAGACGATGAAGACGATGAAGAAGATGAAGAAATCGAAATCGAAGATGATGAGGATTATGAAGAAGATGAGGAAGATGAAGAAATCGAAATCGAAGATGATGATTATGGTATGGACGATGAAGAGTCCTTTGAGGACGATGAATATATGGATGATACAACAGATTTTGAAGATGATGAAGAGGTCACAGATATGACCAATGCAAGCTTAGAAGAAGTCATGGACTTTATTGAAAATTCTGAAGATGAAGTTGTTGTTAAAATCGTAAAAAAACCAACGTATAGCGTTAGTGTAGAACACATGGACGATGATACAGAAGTCGAAGTTAGCGAAGATATGTTGGCAGAGGTTATTTCTCAAGAACTTGAGGAAGTTGAAAAAATGAATGAAATGAATCTTTCACCTGTAGGACCTACTAAAATGAAAGATGAATCAGGTAAAGAATACGAAGTGAAGGCTATGTCTGAAAATCGTAAACTAAAAAAACAACTTGCTCAATTGAAAGCAGAAAACCGCAAATTGAAATTGAACGAAACAAAATCAGTTGCTGCGCTTAAATCAATGATGGAGCAAAGCAAAAAACTTGCTTTAGTAAACAGTAATCTTGCATACGTATCAAGACTATTTACTGAGCATGTTACAACAAAACAGGAAAAAGTTGAAATTTTAAAGGCATTTGATTCTGCTAAAACAATCACTGAATCTCAAAAAAGATTCAAAATTTTAAATGAATCATTGTCAACAAGAACTCAAAAGAAGAAGCTTAATGTCAATATTAAAGAGTCTGTTAATTTGAATCAGCAAAAGGTTATAAAAGAAGAAAAAGCTTTTGTTGAAGATCCTACTCAGGCAAACATTCTTCGATTGATGAATTACAAATCACAACTTTAAAAAACAAAATTAAAATTAAAAAAAATACAAACAAATGAATTTACTTACTTCAAACAAATTAGGTACAATCACTCAAAACCGTGAGCGTTCTCTTCGTCAGGAAATCACTGAGCGTTATGAGAATGTAGGTAGAGTAACTAATGAGAAAGGTCAGCTTATTAAGGAAGGTCTTAACTGGCTTCAAGGATTGAAAGGACACGTTAAAGATAATGTTGCATTGCTTTATGAAAATCAAGCTAAATTGATTCTTGAGCAAACTGACTCTTCTTCAAGTGGATCTTTTGAAACAGTTGCGTTCCCTATGATCCGCAGAATTTTCTCTAAATTGCTTGCAAACGATATCGTTTCTGTACAAGCAATGACACACCCTTCAGGAACTTTGTTCTTCTACTACCCACAAATTTCTGATAGAATTGATACAAGTGTTGCTCAAGATGGTTCTGAGCAGTCTCATTCAAGCATGTACAAAAACCTTCCAGCTTGTCTAGGTGGTAACTGTGAAGATACTACTTTTTCTGGTTGCAAATCACTTTATGACAGATTTTATGATGATGGTCTTTTTGATCACTCTAAAGGTAAATTCTCTATTATTACTATGACAGGTCAATCTATGGTTGCTCTTGATAGTAATGGTTGTTGGATTACAGCTGCAACTCCAGTTCTAGCAACAGATGGTTCAATTCGTCACATGAAATATGGTGTAACAGGTTTTGATGCAACTCCTGGTTCAACTTCTAAAGGTCACACTGCACGTCTTGGTGGTCGTGGTGGTAAAGGTCTTGAAATTGACAACCAAGAATTCCTTGCTTCATTCACTGTTGTATGGGTTAGTGCTACTCCACTTTTAGATCCAAATGGTAACATTATTTTCCAAGAAGGTGATGTTATTCCTTACCGTTCAGTTGCACAAAAATATGGTCAAAAACTTGGTCACTGGTCTGACTGGTGTGATGATCAAGGTACATTCTATGTAGAACTTGATTTCACTCAACCTAACGCTTCTTGTGATACTTGTCCTACTTATGATGGTTACATTGGTGCTGCTTCTGGTACTACAATTGAAGACACTGACATCGCTTTCGCTTGGAGACGTTATGATGACCTCGAATACGAAACTGAAATGGGTGAAGTTACTTTCACAATTGAGAAAGTTAACGTATCTGTTAAGCCTCGTAAACTTCGTGCTCGTTGGAGCCCAGAGCTTGCTCAAGATGTTAATGCTTACCATAACATTGACGCAGAAGCAGAACTTACTGCACTTCTTTCTGAGCAAATCGCTATGGAAATTGACCGTGAAATTCTTCGTGAATTGAAGCGTGGTGCAGCTTGGACTCTTCGTTGGGACTTCTTGGGATGGAAATACCAAGGTTCTCAAAAATACACTGAGAAAGAGTGGAAACAAACTCTTATCACACGTATTAACCAGCTTTCAGCTCAAATTCATAAGTCAACTCTTCGTGGTGGTGCTAACTTCATCGTAGTTTCTACAGAGGTTTCTGCATTGTTTGATGACCTTGAAAACTTCATGGTTTCTAACGGTAACATCGAAGATGACAAATACAACTTGGGTATGCGCAGAATTGGTACACTTAGCGGTCGTTACACCGTTTATGTTGATCCATATTCAAAAGCAGGTGATATTTTGATTGGTCACAAAGGAACATCTATCCTTGACACTGGATACATCTATGCTCCATATGTACCACTTCAGTTGACTCCAACTCTTACAGATGTACATACATTTACAAATGTAAAAGGTATTACTACACGTTACGCTACGGCATTCATAAATAATAAGTATTATGCTCGTATTATCGTAGATAACATTCCTACATTTGACACTCGTGAATTGCGATAGTCATTTTTAGAAATAGATTGAAATAAAACCCCTCTTAAGAAACTTCTTGGAGGGGTTTTTTGTTATACATATACATTTTCGATTGAAATGACCAAAGAAGAATTAGCAAATAATTGGGATTTATATTTTTCCAATAACAAGCCAAATCAGTTTATAGCTCTTTTGAACTTTTATAGATTTCAAAAGAATACTCATGAGTTATTCTGGGAGAAAAATGAATCTAAACAATTTATATTTTTAAAAACTTTATTAGAAAAATGGAAATCTATTCCTCTAATAGCAGATAGAAAAACTATAAATTTATTTAGCTTTAGTGAAAACAGTGATGAACTTGATTCTAAATATATGCTTATATATGAATATGGTATGGTAAGCTTGATTGCTAATGCAATGGCTAATGAATTATCTGTGTTTCAGTATTGTTATTTAGATTTAAATCAAATAGAAGACCCAAGTAATGCTTATAATTTTCATGGATATTCTATAATCCCTTTATTAAACTTTGTTATTCGAAAGCAATATTATGAAATTCTTTTGAAGTCAAATAAACTTCCCGAAGAATTAATTTAAATCTTCCTTAAGCAGAAAAAACTACTCTTTTGGTTTCTCCTTGTTCGTTCAAGCAGAATACAGCGAACTTTCCTTTGTCATTGATAGGGAATGGTGCATCTAATGGAACATCTTCACCGTTATACTCTCCATAGCTACCTGCATTTGATTCTATGATAAAAACATCATTCTCAGAAAGCTTTATATTTCCTTCGTAAAACAAATCTCTTGATTCATTGATCAGATCACACCATGCATCTGAACCCATTCTGAAAATTGATTCTGTAATTGAAATTTTATTTTTCAAATGATATTTGATTCCTTCAGAAAGGTTAAGTTTTTTTCTATTTTCGTTTAATATGAGTTTCATTCTGCTAATATTTTTGATACTTTCATGTTAATTTTTTTAGCTAAGTCAAACGCCTTATCAATGTTCTTTGGAATTCCTGTTCCTAACAAGTCTTTGATTGTTGTTTTTATAACAGACTTATTAACCTTTTTTGTTTTTTTAACATTTTTTGTTTTCTTAGCTTCTTTTATGATTTTCACTTTTAAATCTGTGCTTCCTTTAATAACTCTATGATATTTTCCCTCAGGAATATATATCACTCCTTGGATGAGTTTTGGAAGCTCATTATCGATCTGAATCATCCAATCACTCTTGTTCAAAGGAATGATTGTCCTATCTTCACCATCTGTATGCCATTTTAGCTCATCTGAGGCAATATCTTTTGAAAAGGTACGTATGACATAGTCTTTGTATTTTTCTTCGTCATATGGCATTTTTTTAACGTTTAGGTTAATGTTTGAGTTCAAAAGAAAGTCTGCCATATCTTCACCGATTAATTTTCCGAATTTTACGTCTGATAAAAAATGTGCTTTTGCTGATAATCTTGATAGACTTATTTTTTTAGCTAATGAAAGCAAATTTTTCTTATGTTCTGGATAAATGTTTCCTAAGTAGTTTGCAATAAGATGTGATTGTAAAGAATGTCCTGATGGAAAGCTCGGTGATGTCATTGTATCAAGCATATAATTATCAATATCAAGACCCATTTTTTCTGCTAATTGGTATGGTCTGATTCTATTGTAATAATATTTTATAATTGATGATATTTTTTTTGAATCCTTTATCAATGTTTCTATTATTCCAAAAATATCTTCATCAAAATTAAAATAATCTGAAAAGATTGAGGCGATGCTATCATACTTCATAACAAAATCCTTATCCAAAGGAAATTTCTTTAGATTTAGAAGCTCATTTTTTGTCATTTGAAGATTATAGCAATTTTCATCTAAAAATTTTGAATAATCATAATTTTGGAAAATGCCTTTATCTCCTTTGACAGAATTTAAGATTTCTTTAGGAATGTATGATGAATAATATAAGTTTGTCATTTTTCTATTTTTTACCAGGAACTTGAGCTTGAAATGCCAAGTTGTTTTCGATATCTTGAAATATTACAGCTCCAGTACCCAGGCGTAGTTTTATCTTTCTTTTGATCGCATCTATGTCTTTTTCTAAAACTTGTAGCTGCTTTTTTATTTGCATTTCTCACACGATAACCTTGTGCTCCAAAACGAACCTTTTTTATATTTCCTGAAGGAGATTTAACATAAACAGCGAATTTTTTTCCACCTGAAGCTTGTCTGAATGGTTTATTAAGGCTTACTGTTTTTCCTTTATAAACTGCTTCTGTAATATTCCAATTGTAGCTTTCGTTTAAAGAGTGAGGATTGCAACCACATAAGGAAGGTTTTATTTTTTCAAATTCATGGTGCATTTCTTTATTCGTTGCTTGAATTATAAATTCACCAGCTTCATCTAAATCATCTGCAGCCGTTGCAATATGGTCAACTGCCCATTGGTGTCCTACAAGAGCTTGATCAATCTCCTCATTAGAAAGTTTTAAAAGTTCACTTGAACGTTTATGAATCTTCTTCAGGTTATATTTTACCATATAGTTTTCAAATTCTTTCGAACTATATTGTTGCAATTGTTCTTCAGTAATTATAATTTTCATTTGAATATTTCTTATAAATATCTTGAAATATTATAAATTTATCTTTGATAGAAAGAAAAAAACCTCTGAAGAAATTCAGAGGCTTTTGTTTTTAGTTAATCATTTTCAGATTGTACTTTTCAAGTTTAAGCGGTTATTGAAACTGATTGTATACCTGTTCCATCAAAATACTGTAAATAATAATTAGTATCGCTACTTCTTATTATTGTACAATTATAATCTGCATAAACATGAGTTGCTGATGAGAAGTTAGTTGCTGATATTGGGTATAGAATTTGATTATATTTGAAATTATCAACTATAGTATTATTCTGAAAATTATTACCAATAACATTATCATAACAGTACTCACCTATAGTATTTCCTGCAAAGCTATTACCAATTTTATTTCTTCTTAGAACACTTCCACCATAACCAAAAGAATTTCCAATTGTATTATTTCCGAAATTATCACCAATTATATTATAAGCAAATTCTTCTCCAATATTATTATCGAGAAAATTATTTTCAATTACATTGTTTCTAAATTCTGTTTCACTTTCATTTGAAACAAAGTCATGTCCAATATGGTTTTTGAAAAAATTACCTTCTGCAAGATTATTTTTAAAATTATTTCCAATAATATTATCAGAAAAATCATAACTTCCAATGAAATCGGAATTACCAATTATATTATTTTCAAAATAATCTAAAATGTGGTTGTCAGAAAATACATTATAGATTTCATTACCATTATACGCATTCCCGATATGATTACCATAGAACTCATCCCAAATCCAATTGTTATTAAAACCATTGCCTATCCAATTTTTATAGAAATCATCATAAAGAGCAATATAATTATCATTAAAACCATTATTAATTACATTATTTTGAAAATCGTCAGTACCTGTAACATTATTTTCAAAGTTTTCTCCAATCTTATTTCTCCAAGTTTCACCATTTAATACGTTATCCGTGAAATATTCTCCAACTACATTTGCATAAAAACCTCTTCTTAAAGAATTTCTTTGGAAAGTACCACTGATTTGGTTTCTGTTGAACCAATTGTAAGTAGAGTTATTGAAACATCTGTCACCTAATTTATTAGAATAAGAATTGAAACCAAATACATTGTTTGCAAGAAGGAAGTTACTATTACTTAAATTATCTTGAATGTAAAAAGTTGAGTAGTCTCCAATCCAATTATTAGTAGAAGTTACATTGTCATTTAACTCTAATTCCTCTTGAGAACGGAAAGTAGTCATTTCTCGGTATACGTCATCAATAATATTGTTATTTTTATATTCGTAACTTCTATACTTAACTGAATAATCTGTATAGATAAAGTTAGCTCCATCATACATATCATCACCGCCATCATCAATAGTGTTTTCTCCATCATCATCTATATCTGCAACATCATTGAATAGATAAATGTCAGGTACAAGTGCTGTTAATGTTGAATAGTTAGTATTAAGAGTTGTTAAGGTTACATTAATATTTTCACCTTCAACTAAATTAAGGTAAGCATCAACTAAAGCTTCAAAATCTGCATCCTCAAGTTTATCACCTGTTCCTCTTGAAGTAAGGAGGTAATGTATTTCAGTTACGCCTGTTGTTGCCAAGTTACTTATTTCATGATAGTCATCATCAGTTGAAGAATCATAAGTTTGTGAAATACCTGTACCATCACCATTTACAATAAATATTTGATTGATAGAGGGGTCATTTGCATCATACACTCTTTTAATAAAAGCAGTATAATCATTTCCATTTATATTTGTTGTGTACTGATTAATGTCTGCAGTTCCACGCCCATCTGCTCCAATATTACCATCAATTCGGAAGAAATCAATTTCGATATCTTTAGCAGCCATTACGAAAAGTCCTGCGTAGAGGTTTGTAAAATATTCTGAAGTACCACTATTTCCGCAGAAATAATTTACACCACTTTTAACTTGCCCATCCATAATAAAATCTCCAATTAAAGCTTCTTCATTATAAACAACAGGAGGGTCAGTCATTTGAGTGTGAGTATAAGGAATCTGTGATTGTGAACCTTCAGTTTGTGAGGTTGCTTTATAATATCTTTCTCCGCTAAAACTCTTATTTTCAACAGAAGTTACTACCATATCAGTTGCTGAATTGATTGTTAAAACTTTGTACCAATATTTATCAACATAAATAACATCTCCTTCAATCAACTCATTTTCAAAGTCAGTGTCAATTCCTACTACAGTAATTTCATAACCTCCTGTTGTAGGAGTTGATACTGTTGTACTTGTAGTACCTGTTAAAGGATTATCAAAATTATGAAAATAAGTTTTATAACGTTTGAAAAGAATTGTTCTGTGGTCGTAATCTGTACGATTGTTCCACTCATCAATTCTTTCAGTAATTCTACCATAGGCATCACCACTTGTAGATTCAGTTGTATCAAAGAAAACATCATATTTGATTTTATCATTAGGATATTTAGGTTGATATGCATCAGGAGCAAGAGTGTTTTCTGATGTAGCCATAACAATTATTGGCTCTATATCTGCTTCTTTATAAGTACCATTAGTACTATTTCCATTAGCATTATAATCAGGTTGGTCATAACAAGTTCTAAAATCTGTTATGATGTAATGTGAACCTGCAATTAAATATGAATTATCAATTAATTTTGTTAATGTTTCATAAGTAACTTCGATTGCATTTACAAATGCTTTTGCCGAATTCAAAGTGAATTTTTGTGCTACATCGTTTGTCTGTGTGTAAAGTTCTTCAGCACCGTTTAAACTGGGTCTTAAAGGAAAATTGTTTGGTTTCATATTTTTTTTTATATAAATACTTGTTAAAATGAAAACCTCTGAATTTCTTCAGAGGTTTTTTTAAATTTTTATTTAATCATTTTCAGATTGTGCTTTTCAAGAAAGTCTTTAGGTTCAGAAATTTCCATAGTAGTAAATTCTCTTTTCGCCATAAGTTTATCAGCTTTCTTTTGGTCTACAACCATTGTACAGAAATAATGTGTTGCAGGTTTTTCACCTGATTGTGACAACTCAATTGTTAAAATTTTATTATTACCTTCTTTTTGTCTTGCTTCTTCAATGCGTGAAGCATCACATAAAATACATATTCTCATTTTATTAGATTTTTATTTTTATATTTGTTTAAGCATTTACTGAAACATATTGATATATAGTTCCATCAAAATATTCTAAGTAATCATTGTTATCATTACCTCTTAATAATGTACAGTTATAACTTCCATAGACATGTGTTGCACCTGAAAAGTTTATTGAATTCATTACAGCAGTAACATTATTAAATTGGAAATCATCTACTATTATATTATTTATAAAATTATTAGTAATAACATTATCATAGAAATCTTGACCTATGGTATTACCTTGGAAATTATTTCCAATCTTATTTCCTTTTCCACTTGCTCCGCCATAACCGAAATTATTTCCGATAGTATTATTATTAAATATATTAGCAATTTGATTATAACCAAAGTTTTCTCCTATGTTATTAGAAAAAGTGTTATTTCCAATGACATTATAAGTAAAACTATCTTCAGTTTCATTAGAATAAAAATCATTACCAATTTGATTATATGTAAATTGTCCTAATGTTGAATTACCTTTAAAATTATTTCCAATTACGTTATCTTCAAAATAACCTGCACCAATATCTTCAATATCTCCAATGGTGTTATTATTAAAATCATTAGAAATTTTATTATCATAAAAATTTTGATAAATTTCATTGTTATTGAAACCATTGCCAATAGTATTATCCTCAAAATTTCTAAAGATAGTATTATCATTAAAGTCTTCACCGATTTGATTACGTTCAAAATCAAATCCCCAATCACTATCTAACCAATTGTTGGTAAAATTGTTACCAATTTGGTTATATCTAAAATCATCATTATTAATAACATTATTCTCAAAGAATTCACCAACATGATTATATTGAAAGTCTGTAGTAATTAAATTGTTAGCAAAAAAGTTACTGATAACATTTTCATCAAAATCATTATTAGTAATATTGTTATAACAATAATTTCCTATTGTATTATTGTTACAATCGTCATTAAATGTATTGTTATAAGAACCATTACCAATTTTATTGTTGTTGTATTCCCCATCTTTGAAAACATTATTTGCAAGAAGAAAATCGCCTTCACCGTCTTCAATGTGTAAATTACTGTAATCTCCAATATAATTATTTATTACGCCATCACCAATTGCATCACCGAATGTAGTATATAAATTAAAATCTGTTGGGTCATCAACATTACTTCTATAGTAACTGTCATAACTTCCTGCGTTAGTAGTATAAAATTCACCGCTTCCACCAAAAGAATTGATAGATAATCCACTTACAGTCATAACAGTGTCAGATGAAATAGAATCAATTCTAAAAAATCCTTCAATTGAATTAGGATATGCAATAACATCTCCTGTAGTAAGAGCTGTAAAAAACGTACCAACTCCGTTTACAGTTCCATCATTTAATAATTCCATTGTACCTGTTTCAGGAGTTTCTCTACTGAAGTAGTAAAATCTGTATCTTTTAAATTCAATAGTTCTATGGTCATAATCTGTACGATTGTTCCACTCATCGATTCTTTCAGTTATTCTTCCAAATGCAACATCTCCTGATTCAGTTGTAGAATAGTTGATATCATATTTTATTCTATCATTAGGATATTTCAGTTGATATGCATCAATAGCAAATGTATTAAAACTTGTAGCCATTACTATTATTGGTTCAATAGCTGCTTGAATATATGTAGAACCTGAAACAATAATGCTGTTTTTATTTTGGTCATAGTCGGGTCTATTGTAACATGTTCTAAAATTATTTATAATGTAATGTGAGCCTGCTATTAAAGCTTGACTTGGAATTAAATCATCTTTTAATTTAGCATAAGTAACTTCAATTGCATTTGCATATTTTTTAGTTTCTTCTAAAGTAAACTTTTGAGATACGTTGGCTGTTTGCGTATAAAGTTCTTCAGAACCATCTAAACTTGGTCTTGTTGGGAAATTATTTGGTTTCATTTGTTTTTTATATAAATATCATTGAACAAATGAAATATGAAAAACTTTCATAAGTAAATTATTCTTTCTCATGAGTATTTATAATAAAAAATGTATTGGAGAACCTATTTCGATAAGGATACTACAATTATAAAAGATTCCTCAATAAATCTTGGAAAAAATCCGATAGTTTCACTTTTTTATGGTGGAACATACGAAAGATCTACATATTCAAGATATATATTCCATTTTCCAGTTGATAAATTGAAAGAAATGTACAATGACTGTATGCTTGGTGATTTGAGCCAGGTAAAACATAAAATTGTATTAAAACCTACAAGATATTTTGGAAATGGGCTTGATTTGACCACAGCTTGTCTTGCGACTTCATATGAACTTTGCCTTTTCAGAGTTAGACAAGATTGGGTTGAAGGATGTGGATATGATTTCGATTGTGCAGAACGATGTGATGGATTTGTCAGTCCTAATTGCAGCGGTGTTTCAGGGGAAGCCAATTGGTTTTATGCAGAACCTAATTCTCTTTGGGAAACTGAGGGGATTTATGATGCTTATTCTGCAGAAACAATGGTTATCACTGGGGATACATATTTCTCTGGGGAGCCAATTTATTTGGATTGTATTGATCAGGCGTGTGATGATTGTTTGTTTGAAGTTGATATGACTTCTTTAGTAAATGCTCTTATCACTGGAGATACTCCTAATTATGGGTTTGGTTTAGCATTTCATAATAGCTATGAGATAAATCCCGAAGGAATCACAAAATATATGGGATTTTACAGTTCACAAACGACAAATTTTTTCAAACCTTATTTAGAAACTGAATATTTGAACCCTGTTATAGATGATAGGGAAAATTTTTATACAGATAAAGAAAATTCTTTGTATCTTTATGTCAACATTAAGGGAGAAGCTGCTAATTTGGACGAAAATCCAATTGTAACGATATATAATGAGTTTGATGATGTATTTGTTACCTTAACAGGAGAATGTGTCTCAAAAGGAATTTATATGGTTTCTTTTGAAGTTGATTCATTGCAAACTGATGTTAGCAATTGTGTTGTTTGGAGAGATGTTTGGTCAAATATAAAAATTAATGGTAGAACGCTTAGAGATGCTGAACAAGAGTTTCAAGTGAAGCCAAATGATGATTATTATCAGGTTGGTCTTGGAACAGGATCTCCAAAGAAATATGGGTTTAAATACAGAGGAATACAAAGAAATGAAGGAATTAGAAGAGGTGATGTCAGAAAAGTTGTAGTTGATGTTTATGAAGCATATCAACCTAACAAGAAGGTTGCTGTTGACAATATTTATTACAGGCTTTATGTGAAAGAAGGAATGGAAGAATTGGATATCATTACCTGGACTCCTATGAATCTTGGAGCTTGTGAGAATTTTATTTATATTAATACTGAATGGATGCTTCCTCAAATATATTATTTGGATTTTAAATCTATATCAAATATGGAGGAAAGAACATATCCTGAAGAAATCAAATTTTATATCTTAGATGATAATGTAAAATGTTAGAATTAGAGATTATAAAAAATCCTAACGCTGCACCTAATTCGGGTAAAACTTATGGTCAAGATGTTGAACCAAAAGGAACATATGTTATAAAGAATGAAGGATTTGTTCCTGAAGGGTGGCTTGAAGGTACTGCAATGCTGAAGAATCCAAAATTTATAGATGTTGATAATAATAATCTTGTCAAATGGAAATATGAACTTGCTGAAGAAATGAAAGCCAGGGGTAAAAAGTTGACTGAAAAGCTAATGAAAAAAGGCTATGATGCAATTATAACCAAATATTCAGGAAACGATTATGGAGAAATAATATTGTTCCCAAACGCAAATTTTATTTTAAATAAAAAAGAAATGAAAGAAAGTAAAATAAACTCTTTATTTGAAACTTATAAAAAAGTTATTAAAGAGATTTATAATGTTCCAACTGAAATTAAATTATCTGATGAAGAAAGACAATTCATAAAAAATATTAAATGGAGTGATTTGATTATTGAACAAGAAAATACTGAATCGCCTATCAATTTTTATATTTCAATAAACGGTATGGAAGATTTAGGTGTGGATGAAGGAATAAAAGTTTCTTTTCAGATAATAGGTGATTTATTATATCAAATACACATTTTTCTTGCAAAAAGTTTACAAGGCTTAGGATTGGGATATAAAATTTATAAAGCTATGGTTTATGAATTTGGGCATGTTTATTCGGGTAAAGGTAGACAGCAGAATACAGAAGAAGTCCCTAGAATTTGGCAAAAACTTTCATCAGAAAAGGATTTTATATGTAAAAGTGGTAAAATTGGAACAGTCTGCATATTAAACTCAAACCCAGATAAAGATGAATTATTAAAACTTTTTAAAAAGAAATGAATTTTAACTCAATCTAATATTTTTATTCAAAATACTATCCAAATCAAAATCTCTTAAATCTTGAACCAATTTATCTGGATCTGTTGGCAGACCTGGATATGGGTGAACATGGCTAATAATTACAAATCTCATCAAATCTAATAATTTATAAACAACATCCCCATTAACCAGAGGGCTTGCTTTAGTGTTTATTTCAATTTGAGAATCTTTTGTTATATTTTCACTTCTATCTGTTAAAGCAAAATTTTTATTGTTCTTATGAGAAATCAAATTTATTTTATCTGCGACAATATTAACTACACTTCCACCAAATTGGTCTAAATTGTTTTGCTCACGAATTTCAACTTCTTTATTTATATAAGTTTTATAGCCTGGATAAAATATTTCAGATGTAGTATTGTCTGCGTTATTAACAACTATTATTTGATATTTTGGATATTTATCTTTTAAATCAGTTAAATAATCATTCAACGCATTTAACGCAAATTGTAGTGTTGAATAGGCTTCTTTAATATTTTCTATTTCAAGATTATCTCTAAATTGATTAACAGTGATTTCTAAAGAAAATTTATTACTAATTACGGCATTAATAACATGGTCTTGAGGGTTAATAATTTCTTCAGTAATTACTTTCTTTTTAATTTCATTCCCTGCATTATTAACACCATGTCTTAATTGAACATATGCTGGATCCTTTTCATTGAATTGGGTTGTATCATTCTTAAGATGTCTTCCAGCTCTCATAAGAACTTCACCATTTTTCATAAGAATATCCGTATTTCTTCTTCCTATAACACCGATTTCATTCTTTTGCGCAAATGCCCCTTTAGCTTTCGTTATTCTTTTTATTGGATTTTCTAATAAAGACTTTCCATCGGATTCTGCAGCATCTGCAGTATCATCATATCCATCAAAATCTATTTTTTGAGGTTGAGAAATTGAAACTGAAAGATAATATCTTTTTTCTTGTTGACCTTCTTTTATTGTATCATGGTATCTATCCATAAACACCATTACTCTTTCACCGATTTGTGGTACATAGTGAAAGAATGGTGGTAAGATTGGATAACAAGTTGGCAAATTTTTAACTAAGGTGTCTGTGATATTGCCTTCTTTTTTTCGAATGTTTTTATCTCCCAAAGAAAATTTTTCTTGGTCTCCTAACCAAGAATCAATCTCTGGAACAAACACTTTTATTCTTCGGGATTCAAAATCATCGTCAATGCTGACAACTTTCCCCCAGAAGAAAAATTTGTTTGTATGTTTGTGACCCTGTAAATTATCAAATTGATGTATCATGATATTATTGCTGTTCCTATACTAATTCCTACTGTTGATCCAGCCACTGCAACAGGTCCTGCAGGACTTGCCCCAGTTGCAGCTATAGCTGTACCAGGTGGAATAACAATAGAAAATTTTGCATTTTCCAATAAATGTTTCATAATAACTTCCATCCTGATTCTTTCCATTTTTTCAGCAATATTTTCCTGACCCGAAGGTAAATTCCCAATAGGTACACCTGCTTCTTGCTGTCTTAAGATGACTTCTTTAGCCATGTCTTTTGCAGATAACCCTGGCTTTAAAAATCCACCTTTAAGTATTAATGCTGGATCCACAGGGATTGCAGGTATTTTTGCAGAATTAATAACTGCTAAAACTATGTTTACTATTGTTTCTAAAGTATATTCTTCCATATTTATACTAATCCTGTTAATAAAGTTGTTAAGTCTGTTGTGCTTATATTATTTAATCCTAATAAGGATTGGATTTGAATTTTTTGGTTTTTTATTTTTTCTAAAATTTTTTCTTGAGCTTCCTTAGCCACCAATTTTGACAAATGTTTTATAAGAATTTTCATAAGAAATTTTATAACAATTGGAATAACAACTTTTTTAACTAAGTCTATTATAAATTGCCTGTTTTCATTCAAAAATTCTTTGAAATTGGTAAATCCTATAGTATTGCTAACAACTTTAAAATATGTGACAATCATCATCATCATTTTAGGGGCAAACAGAAGATTTACTAATGCTTTCAAAAGCCCAATAAGAAACTTATTAAAGAAAGTTTTTTTACCAATAGGCTTATTGCTTTCATCAAGACCATCTGTGGCTTCTTCTGAAAGAATTGTAAGTTTATTTTCTAATATTTCCTTTATTTCAACAAAATTTGTAGTTGTACTCAATTGATTTGCTAAATCTAATAATTGATCTACGCTGATGGTGCTTGAAACAAAATTACATTCCTTCAATATAATACTTCCACTTATTTTTTCTTCTAACCTTTCATTAAAATAATCTATTTCATCTTTGCTAAATTCAAAATAACTGTTATTAATTTCGGTATCTGGTAAATCAATTATTTTTTGTACAAAGATTTCTAATTCTACATCTGCTGAAACACTATCTCTATTACGTTTTAAAAGTTTTGATGCGGTTCCGTAAATAATTTCAAATATTCTTGTAATAAAAACTGGAAGCGTGAAAATGATAACTGAATCTAAGAATTTGTTAATAAAATCATTTACAGTTCTATTATTCCAAGTTGAATCTATTTTAACATTGAATACATGTGTTTTCATTTTCCCATCCACCAATCCTTGAGGTAAATACGTTACTTTTATAAGATTTTTCCAATTTCCAGAATTACCTTGTAAAACGCTGTATAAATAGGCGTTTAAATCTTGAGGAATACTCCCATAAATAAGAGTACCTGCAGCTGTTTCAGGATTTACTTTAAGGATTTTTGAGAAATCTACTTGACTAACTGCAACATTAAATCCTATACCTGTTCCTTCAAGTAAAAAGTCTGGGATTTTTGCATCAATGGAACAAGAAAATTTACTTTTTAATAATACTTTTAAGCCATCTTTTAAATTAGTTTCAATTACTGGTGAAAGATAGGTTAAATAGCTTACTAATTCATCCTTAAATTCTTCAACTCCAACAATAATATCTATTAAGTCTTTGATAAATTGAATGACATCAGCCTTATTTTTAAAAGAAGGCAGTGATTTTCCTTTTTTTAATTTAGGAAAATCAGTATTAATGCTTTTTAATGCAGCTATTTTATTTAAAACGTCATTTTTTTTATCTAAGTAATTCATTCATTAAGGTCGTAAGTGCTATCATGTTCCATTTGTTTTATCAAATCATCCTTTATCTTTTTAATATCTGCTGAAGAAAGTGTTGGGAGTTCAGCAGTATCTTTATCATCATCCCTTTCTTTTACAGGTTTATTAAGAGACGTGACAACTTTCGAATGAATGCTTATCAGCTTCACTTTTTTCTCAATAACATCGTTTAAAACCTTTCTACTTTCATTAATATACTTTGCAAGTTCCATCTCATCTTGGAAATCTTCTGGAGTATTTAAAGGCTTATTTTTTGCTTTTACTTTTGCATTCTGAGTTCTGTTATTCAAATCTTCAAGAATTGCTTTTTTCTGTTCATCGCAATCACGATAAACTTCTTTCATTGCATCGAATAGAGAATCAATGTCTAGTTTTAAATTTCTTTTTGCCATTGCTATATTTTTCTATAAATATTTATAAAATTATTTTTTTTTATAGAAATTTGGTAATGTGTTTTTTATAGCTGAATCATCGCAATTAAAATTCTTCTTCATTCGTTCTTGTTTTTTGATAAAATATAGTTTTTTAAATTTTTTGAGATTGGTACGTATGTTATCTGTATCTAATCCAGTTAGATTTCTCAAGCATTCTATTATTCTATTTTTTTCAAATTTTCTTCCGCCACCTGAATCAAAAAATAAAGCACTGTTTTTCATTATTTCAATAATACCATAACCAATCTTCAATTCATCCTCTTTAAAAATCCCAGAATTTTCATTTGAAACAATTATTTCTTCCAAAATATTTGAAAATTCTACAAAAAAATCTGATGTAAATGAATCGTATTCATCAATTTGATATGAAAATTTCTCGTCTTCTTCAATAGTAGTTGAAACTGTATCATAAGATTCTTTCCTGCTAATATTACGTCTTTCCTTTTTCTGTATAGCACTATTTCTATTTCTTATAATGGTTCCAAAGTAACTATACGCCCTTCCTTTGCCAGGTTCGTATTTTTCTATTTTGGTATGAAGAAAGCTTATCGTATCATTTAGCTGTTCATCAAAAGACATTTCTTTACATTGGAGATTGTATCTATTGATAATTGCTTCAGCCATTTTGATAAAAGGTTCTTTTAGATAAAATTCATAAAGAACCCTTCGCTCTTCTTCATCTGTAGATTTAAGATATTGCAATGTTGCAATTTCTTGGTCTTCGTCAAAATATTTTTCATTTTTTCTCTTCCTCCCTCGTTTTGCCATAAAATTATACATAATTTATTTCACGGTCATAATCAAAAAAGTATTCTTTTTTAGACATGTTGTACCAGAATTTTTTCTCAACCTCATCCATATCGCTTTGAAGATCGTGAATAGAGCCTGGTATACCGTTATAATGTTTATATGTCATTTTAGGGATAACGTAAACCTTTTTTCCAAAATTTAGCAATCTCAAAAGAAATTCGAAATCTCCGAATTTCTTCATTGATGTTTTAAATTTGCCAACTGCTTTGAATGCCTCTAGTTTGATAGTGAGAGCATTAACATTGAAGTTATAAAGAGGTTTTTCTTTTGTTTTTTGCAAATCGAAATATCCAAATTTCTCCATATTTCCTGTTGCCCAAACACTTTCGTTTGAAAATCCAATCGGATTATCATTAGGATCCACTTCATAAATTAATGGAGTGAATGCATCAACTTCTGGATAAGCCTGGATATACTTGTTGATATTCTCAATGTGATTTGGAAACATAATGTCATCCATTTGCAAAATTGAAAAATATGGGGTTAGAATTACATCACAAGCAAAATTGATTTGTGAAGCATAATCATGCTTTCCACTATCATTAATCAATGTTACCATTCTAATGGCACGTGGAATTTCTTCAGAAAGTTTTTCGATTTCTTCGGAAATTTTAGGAGTAACAATTTGTACATAAAAATTAGGATCCTTTTGATTTTTTATAGATTCAATACATTGTACAAAGAATTCTCTATTGTTATCATTTATTTCATGAATTGGAATAATTACTGTTGTATTCATATTTATTGTTCTTGTTTACTTTTAATTTCTTCTAATGTTTTCAATCTTTTTGCTACAAGGTTCTGAAATGTTTCAAGCGTTTGAGCTTCAAATTTTTCTTTTGAATAGTTATTAGCCGTATCAGCCATAACCTTATAAGTTTCTTGATTCAAGGTATCTGTGAACCATTCATCTAGGAATTTTGAAATATAATCTGGAATTGCAGAATAATTCAAAAGCCAAATACCGTTTTCTTTTATAGTGTATTTACCATCGTCTTCTTTACCCATCCATTCTGGAACCATTTCAGGAATTTTTCCTATAACTGGAACACCGCATTTCATAGATTCAAGAGGGAATGTTCCGAAAGCTGAAATTTCATCCACCCAAACAGAAAGACAGCATTCGCTAAGATTGCTTGCAAATTGTTGTCTATCCATATTTGATGTCACCACAAATGGAACCCAAGCATATTGAGGGTATTGAAGGTGAAATTGTTTTTCAAGTCTTTCGCCTCTGGATTTATCTCTTGTATAAAGGAAAATCTTTGGTGTTTGTGGTTTTTCAGATGGTTTGAACTCATCATGAATATAAGGATTCACAACTGAAATATCCATGTTTCTCATGAAGTTTTCAATATGTTCCTTTTGAGCTTGTGTTGTGGTGATAACATTTTTGATGCCGAAATTACTCCATCTTGCACCTGCACTCAAATTGAAGAAGATAAGGTCGTATACTTGAGAAATCACAACAGTTTCCCAAGGAAGTTTGATGTTATTCTGGCGCATATCTGTGAAAAAGGATTCAACCCAAACTTCTGGCAAGAAAAGAAAGTCAGAAGGTTTGACTGTAACTTTTTCAAAAGGAATATGTGGAAGTTTGCTGTAGTTGCCACCCATCCATCCTGGAGTCATATATTCTTTGTCGTGAAGAATAAATGATTTGAATCCGAACTTTCTCAAAGATTCAACCATATCGTAAATATATGATACAGCTCCACTCGTATTTCCTTTAGTATTTGGAACATAGAAGTAAAAAGAACCTTGATTTTCTTTTAATTCGTTGATAAAATCTTCTAAAGTAAGTTGTTTATTTTCCATTGTATTATTTTAGTTAATCTGTTTTTTGAAGTAGTTGTTTATATCGTTAATAGAGTTAAATTCAAAAATTCTGTCACCTTTTATTTCTTTATTTTGTTCAGTGACAATTTTCAAGCAAATCTTTTTTTCAGGCTTTGTTTTGATAATGTAAGGGTCAGCTGTAATGATGATGTCATACAGTTCCCAAATCTTTGAATAATCATAAAGGAATTTGATGTTGTTTCCTTTGAAATTATTTTGTGCGAGAAATAATAAAGTTGCAGGTTTGCTGTTTTCTCTTTCCTGGCTGACGATTGTGATTGTATAACCTTTTTTGGTTAAAGATGAATATAGCTCATCCAAATCAAACATTGCTTTTGAGTAAGTCAATGGTGTTCTTGAGAAAATTTCAAATGCCTGGTCTTGATAAAGAAATTCAACAAATTCTTGATGGTCTTTGAATTTGAACATCTTTGTCAATCCAATCGGATCCTCTGAATCTGAAATCTCAATAGAAGTTCTTTCAACTTCCAAAGAAACCTCTTCAGTTTCCCAAAGATCTACTGGTTTGTCTAATGAATTGTTTGTTAAATCAAAAACCTTTAATGGCTCTATTTGCTTCACATTTGCCTCGTCAAGGATTTTCTTTTGCTCTTCTGTAAGAAGGTCTGAAGCAATAGGATTTTTTTCTTCTATTGAGTGATTTTCGAGGTCAGTATATTCTGTGAATTTTTCATTGATATCTCTTGTGTACATCTCATACGCAAAATCCACCGTTTCATAATGACCTCGAATAACCTCATTCAATGTAATACCTAATCTCATTATCTTTTTTATTGATAATATATAGGTTTCTTTGGTAAAGTAAAATTTATTTATTTATTACAATAAATTAGTGTTTTTTAATAGAACATCATCTTTATCTAAAAATAATATTTGCCAATTTTCTCCAAGTGATTTTTGTATATCATTTAAATTTGGTTGATTCTCATATACTTCTTCATTAGAATATTCAGTATAAATATATTTGGTTCGATTTAAAGTTTCTTTTGCTCCTTCAAATACTAAATCTTCAGCTCCTTGAACATCCATCCATATAAAATCTATAATTTTATTTTTTAAAAAATCAAAATCATCTAATCTAATGGTTTTTATTTTTATTTTTTCTGTAAATTTAACCCACTTATGTATAGATAAATGTTTTTTAGGCTTTTTTAAAGAGTTACTTGCAGACCAAGGGTTATTCTTTAATAATTCAATTGGACTTTTACCTTTAAATTCCCCACTAGATAGAAAAAAATCCGCTTCTCCATTTTTATTAGAAACAGCAAATTCAAATATTTCTGCAATATTTGTTACACCTGTGTCTTTCAATATCTTTATATTTCTCGGATCTGGTTCAAATCCGATAATTGTTGATTTTGGAGATATTTCTTTAAAAATTTTTGTATCTGTCCCAAAATGACAGCCGATTTCAACTATTAAATTGAAATTATTCGATTTTATAAATTCATATATATTCATAATCTTTTCCAATTTTTTACTCCTAAATCCCATGATAAGTCACCTAAAAACCATGTTTTTGGATGTATTATATTTTTTGATTTTGATAGCCATGCACCCCACCAGGCGAAACTACTATTTGATATAACAAAATTTTTACTATGTTGTAATAGTGCAAGTGTGTCCTTTTCGTTTAAATCTAGAAACACATATTCTTTTTTATTACTACTGAAATTTGAAATACACCAATTTAAATCATCAGAAATGAATATAACTTTATTTATATTTCCGAATTCATTTATAGCTTTATTATACCAATCCAAATCACAAACTAAAAAATTTTTGTTCTTTACGTAATCTGTTCTTCTAACTTGAACTACTAAATAATCTTCCTGAATTTCAATAGTATTTTTTAAAAAGAATGTATTTCTTATTTCTTCAGAAATTTCTAAAAAATAATTTTCATTTTGAAAATATCCGCTAAAACTATAATTAGTATTTTTATCTAAAAAATTATAAGGAAAATTTGAGTCATTTTCATATGACCCATAATATATTTTGTCTATACATTTTATATTTTTATCAAGCTTTTTTTCAGCAATATCAAAAATATCTAACATATATTTTCTAACTTTAGATGGTTTATATTCAAAAAATAATTCACAATTATATTTTTTTTCTAACATTTTACCAAATGCAAATTGAAACATTTGATTGCCCAAACCATCTGAAAGCATAATATTTATTTTCATTAAACTTTTTTAAAAATCATAATTGTATCTCTAAACCATGTTGCATTAGTTGCACTATTTCTTAATTTAGTTGAAGCCTCAATTTCATAAGAATAACCTCTTTTTTGTAATTCTGAAACAACATAGTCATTATTTTGACAATTTACATGTCCACTTCCAGGTTGACCGATAATAGCCCAACTTAAAATAATTAAATTATTTGAATGATTGCAAATATTATTTATGAAAATTTGTTCATATTCCTTTGGGATATGCTCACCTACTTCTAAACTCAATACACAATCAACCTTTTTACTTAAATTGAACTCTTTTGATAAATCAAGAACTTTTCCTATACCATTTGTAAGCATTTCAGTATTTGGATTACCATCATATGCTTCACAAAAAATATTTTCTTTTATTATTGATTTTGCATAATCTCCCATACCACATCCAAAATCAATCAATGTTTTTACATTTTTTTCTTTCAAATAAGTAATTAAAGAATTGCATAAAGCAATATCATGTACATGTCCTATGCCTGAGTTTGTTTCCCAGAATCCGTTTTTATTTATTATAAAACTCTTTTTCATTTATTTGTTATTTTTATTTATATATGATTTCACATTTATTTTTTAAATCGTTAAAAAGCTTTTTTATTTCATTCTCCTGTTTATTATAATGTACTCCCCATTTAAATTTTTTGTTCTCTTCAGATAGTCTACTATTAAATAGTTTATATCTATCTATTAGATATTTTTCAGATAGGTATTTAAAATGAAATAATTTATAGCGTTCTTTAGAATACACTATTTTCCCTGAAGGAGCGCATTTGTGACATCCTGGCGAATAATTAATTTCATTTATCTTTTTTTTATTAAATAGAACATTTTTATCATAATATTCAGTTCGAACTCCACTTTTGATGCTGTATAAATCTATAATATCATTATTATTTAAGTTTATCATATCATACCCTTCAAAATTTATTATAGTAGAATTTGAACGAATTTCATTTTTTAACATATTTTCATCTATGCTTACTAATTCATCGCAATCACACACAAGCACCCAATCAGTATTCGAATTTTTCCAACAATTATTTTTTATTTCAAGATATTTTCCTTCAGAAATTTGGTTATTTGAATCGAAATATTCAATTTTGCAATTATTTTTTTTAGCGATTTCAACTGTTTTATCTGTGGAATAGTTATCGAATACTACGATTTCGCAGCCTGGAAATTTTTTTCTATAATGATTAATAAAAAATTCAATCATTAATTCTTCATTATATGTAATAGTATAAATTGTTACCATATTTTTTGCTTTATTAAATTCTTTCAGTAAGATGACTACAAGTAATTTTATTGATAACTATTCCTTTATTATTAGTGTTCTTCATAAAATCTGAAATTCTATTCCATAAATCTGCATCTGCAGGATAAATTTTACCTGTTTCTTCAAATACATCTCGATACCTCAAATTAGTTTTGGAGAAATTGATACAAGTCGCAGATCTAACTATATCTCCGCTTTTTGGATAAAATGGATTATTGATATCTTTAGGAAGAACTTGATTATTTATATGATTAGACTTTGTTGTTATAAAAAAATAATCATTAACAAATTTAGAAATTTCTTCTAAGTGATTTGATTCCCACCAATCATCGTGATCTAAATGGCAAATATGGTAAATATTTTTCTTTAAACACAAATCAATACCATAATTTGTTGCATTAACTCCGCCTGAACACCATAATTTTTTATCCCCCAAAGAATACTTATCTCTTTCTTTTGCATAAGGCAAATTAATCGAAAATATTTTTTCTTTAGGAATTATAGATTTAGAAATATTTACAAATTCTTCGTTGTTATCATATTTATCTCCGATTAAAAATACTTTGTAATTAGTATAAGTTTGATTTTTTATACTATTTAATGATTTTTGTAAATATTTTATTGAATTCCCATCTTTTCTTTGATAAGTGGGTATTATTATACCTATAGTCATTTTTAAAATTATTTTATTTTTTTTGTTGGAGTTCCAATGTAAGTTCCAGATTCAGTTATATCTTTAATAACTCCTGAATTTAATCCAATAATAACATAATCACATATTTTAATTTTTTCTTTAGCTGTTGAATTTGTTCCTATATATACATAATCACCAATGTTGCAATTTCCTGATACTACAACATTTGGCATTGCAGAAAAAAATTCACCTATTATTGTATCATGCCCAATATGATTTCCTCTATTTAAAATGCAGTGTGCACCTATAGAAATATTAGTAGTTAATATACAATTTGCCCCTATAAAAGATCCCTTGCCAATTGTAATATTTTTATCAAATATTTGTGCTGATGGATGGATAAATGTAAAATATTGAGTCTCTTTTGGTAATTTGTCCACTATTTTTTTTCTAATTTCTGAATCACCTATTGCTACTAAAACTTCAAATTCATTTATATTGAATTGGCTTAGTGGTAATATTTTAGGATTATTATCTTTTATAAAAATATCATCTACAAAACATGTTAATTCTTCGCCTATTTGTGAGATTACTTCTTTTGCATGACCCCCATATCCGATTAATGCCTTTTTCATTTAATTAAACTATTTTTATATATTTACATTCTTTTGTTATTTTCCATACTTTATTTATAATTGATTTTTTCCAAGTATAATATTTTTCACCCTCTCGATATAAATCCCAGGTTAAATGATAAGCAACATTTTTATTAGTATGAGCCCATTGTTTATTCAATTCTTTTACTTTTTTATATATGTTTATATCAAGATAATAAACACTCTTTATGTGGTCTAAATCAATACTTCTAAAAGTTAATAAGTTGTTGCCAGTATTTTTATATATTGGTTCGTATGGAAGATTTCTTAATTTACATTTTTCATTATAATTTTCAATTCCAATAATAGGATTAGGTAAAATATATAAATTGTCTAGAAATAAATCTCCCGATGAAACCATTACATTTGGAAAATTTAAATTATGTAATATTTCTTCAAAAAAAGAATGTGAATTATATAAATATAAATCCCCATCCGTAATTGTTATATATTCATATTCTTTTAATAAGGGAGTGAAATCTCTTAGAAAAATATTTATAGCATTTGCTGCAATATTTTCTTCAAATTGTATATAACCTTTTAATTTATTATTATTAGAAATGAAATATTGTTTTATTTCATTTGAACTTGAACTACTATTTTCTATAATAAAAAAATCTATACCATCAATATATATTGATTCAAAAGATAATTTAATATGCTCAAAATTTTGAAAAGCGAAAAAAACACAGATATGTTTTTTCATTATAAATTATTTAGTATAAATTTCAAATTTAGATAAATCAGGATAAGGTAATTCTAAATCAGCATTTTCTTTTTTAGAACCATCTGTATTATAGAATTGATTCATAAGGAGCATTCCTCTAGTTGCTAATTCAGGCATCATATAAAAATTCCAACCTAGCATATCAAGATTGTCTTCATGGTAAGAACATTCATTCATTCCAGAGTATCTAGCTCTTTTAAACCATTTATATGCATCTTCATTATCGGTTAAAATTGCTCCACCTTTACTCAATTTAAAATGTTTGTATGGACCTGTAAACGAAATACACATGTGCGTATTTGGTATATACATATCTGCAGTAAATCTTAATGCTGAATCCCATACATTTGTTGGTTGTAAGCAATATGCTCCTTTTAATGTTGTGCCTTCTACAGGAGCAAAATTAACTTTTGCACCTGCATGTATTATTTCACAAGGAACACTTGGATAAGTTCTTGCAGGGATTGTTATTTCTAACCCTGAGACTTTCTCATACATTAATGCTAAAAATAGTGCATTACTCTGATTGTCTACAGTTACGACATAAGGTGCATTAGTATATTTTGAAAGAGCATTTTCAAAATCTTCAGTTATTTTATATATTCCGTTTGCCATTATTTATATTTACTTTTGAATTTTTGTATTTGTTCTGTAGTTAATTCATGCTTGTTAGACATAGTATTTAAAGTTTGGCTACCTAAATGTAATACATTTGAAGTTGGAATGATGCAAGGTATGATTCCAATAGTTTCTAATTGTTTTATAGTAATATTGTCTGCGCACCAAAAAATGTATTCTTCATTTAACCCTCCTATTTTATCATAAATAGAGCGTTTCATCATAAAACACCATCCTGAAAAATACTTACCTATTATATTCCCAAATTCAATCTTATTGATATTTGCTTGTCTCGCATCTTTAGGACATTTGGGACTCATTACGTCATATTGATATTTCATTAATTCTGTAAACCAATTTTTATGAAAAATTAAATCATTATTACAAAATACAATCCATTCAGAATTACTTGTTCTTGCAGCTATATTCATAAATTTATTGTAATTAAATTGTTCAGAAATCTTAAGATTCCTTACTCCTTCAAAATCAGTTTTATTATCAACAACGCAAATATCAAAATCTAAATTCTCACTTTCTTTTAATGATTTTAGACAATTTTCAGTTACTTTTTTTAATTCAGGAGTTTTACTATCTGAAAGAATTATTATTTGAGCAATTTTTTTAGTTTCCATTTATTAAAATTATATTATTTTCCCATCCAGGCACATACTTTTTTTCTATTTTTATGATGCTTTTTTAAATAATTTCTTGTTTCTCCTAAAGAAAGCTTTAAATCCAATGAAGAACCAATATCTATTAAAAATAAATCCTGTCTTTCTTTATGCATTTTATAAATACATATTTTTGTAAATGTCCCTGCCATAAATAAAAATACAGTATTTGGATTTAAAGTTTTACTATAATTAATAATATCGGCTATCATATCATAATCATGATACCAAGCATTTACCCCAACTCTGAATTCTTTTAAAATATTATAATTATTATTTTTAAAATATGATGTATCTGCATTTTTATGGCATACTAATACTATCTCTTTGTTTTTTATTGATTCTGGAAATTTAGATTCAAATATATCATAGTTTGAATTTACAAATAATGTTGCCCATGTAACATTTAAATCTGACTGTTCACTATAATTATACATTTTTTTAGATTTATCATTTCCTACACATGTTGGACATGGTAATCCTACATAATAATTATTAGATTTATATTTTATTGCCTCAGACATTTCATTTCTCAATTTTTGATATTTTGAATCATTGGGATCATACCTATGTTCTCCATTGAATTTTTTACTTAAATCTATAGGAGTATTTTCAATAATCATCATTTCTCCATCACCAAATCTTGTAAATGAAAATGGGATATTATTATTTATTTTATTTATAATTTTTGTTAAATCTTCCTTGAAATTTTTTTTACCATTATATTTTGTTTCTAAAAATGTATAGAATTTTTCCTTTAAATTTTTTAATTTTACATACTGGTCATTTCCATCATTTATGATTGTTAAATCAATATTACATCCTATCAACTTATAAGAATGTTCATATTTTGCAAAATACGATAACCATAAATCTTCTATAAACGCATATTCTTTAGGTATATTATATAATCTTTCATCTAAAAATATCGAAGAATCTATTAACATTCCGCCTGTTCCACAATAATCGCATTCTGTAAGATTATTTATTCTAGTTCGATTATAATATGAACCATTCATTTTCCAACCAAACCAAGAAATTATAGATTTAGGTTGATACATACTATTAAAGTCTTCTACAAATTTGTTATTGAAAATTTGATCATCATCAATAAAAATAATTTTAGAAAATTCATTAGCTATTTTTTTAGCATAAAGGAATCTGCCTATACCTCCAACATTAGTTTCAGAATTAATAACTTCAATTTTTAATTGAGGATAGTTTTTAATTATATTTTCAATAGTCTCCTTTTCTCCAAAATTGTTATTCCATATATGAAGCTTAACATTTTTATATGTTTGAGAGGATAAAAGATTTAAGGTTTCTTTCAATCTTGAAACTCTTTTCCATGTACACATTACTATTGCTATAAAAGGCATTTCTAATATTTTGGTATCTCTATATTTTTTTATTTCACCCGACTTAAATGCATTATCAATTTTTTTATATATTTTTGCGCTACTTTATGTTTTTCCGATTTATAAACTTTTTGAGTGCCTTCAGGTCTAACATCATTATATATGTAATGCATTTTATTTATTTTATGAACTTGGTCGCTATAACACTGAGCTAAAATACCCATAGTTAAACATACGTCAGTGCAGAATTTATACCATTCGCCTTTTTCATCTTTTAATATGTGTTCTGGGACTTTTTGGGCTACTCCAACTTTAAATGTTCTTAAAGGTGGACATGAAAATCCTTTTCCAGAATAATCTACATTATTTATTGTTTCGTTTCCATATGTTCCAGCATTTAATATTTTTCCTGTGGAAACAAATTTAAAATTACCGAAGGTAATTAAACATTCTTTATTTTTTAAATAATGATTTGATATATCTAAAAATGTATCATTTGTGACAGTATCATCTAAATCTATCATCAATGCGATTGCATCAGGATCTTTTAATTGTGAAATGATTAAATTTCTACTGTATGCAGCACCATAATTTTTATTATTTTGATAGATTTTTACTTTAGGATCATTGTTTGCAATTTGCTTTAAAATTTTATATGTTTTATCGTTAGAACCATCATCAAGCATGTGTATAGTGTAATCATAATTTCCAGGTATCTGATTATTTAAAGAATTATACGTATGCATCGCAAATTTTTCACAATTCCATCCAACTGAAACTATTTCAAGTTTTATTTTTTTGCCTTCAACAATATTAGGTACATAACTATTAATATTACTTCTGCTATTACTTTTACTATTACTTTTACTATTACTTTTCAAATGATTCAAAACCGATACCCCATTAATTTCAGAAGAATTATTATGCACTTTATTAAGCATGTCAGTGTTAGCACTAACATTAACATCATTCCTTTGACCGAGCCCAATTCCTCCTAAGCAAATTAATGCTTCCTTAATAATTCTTTTATCTACAGTTTTTGCCCATACTTTCTGAATAAACCTAAAATCTCCACATTTCCATCCATCCCATTTGATAGTTTTAGCAACACCTGAATGAACTGCAAAACATTGGGAACTGATTCTTGCCAATCTTGGAGGTTTTCCAAGTTCCTGTAAAGAAGGCAAAAGTCCTCCATTTGGATATTTCATCTGCCAAAGAAGCATATCCGTATTACTTCTGGCAATATTTGCCACCTTTTGTAATACATTGTTGTCTGCAAGATAATCATCGTCATCTAATATTATGATCCATCCATCGTTTACTTTTTCGATAAGTTTGTTAAGATAGAGATTATATATGAAACGTGGACCAGTCTTTGGATCTGGAATATCAGCTTCCTTAGAAATCACATTCTTATCCATAAAGAAATAATCCACACCACATTCCTTTACATATTCTTCATCTTGTAAATTATCAATAGAAACAATATGTCTTACATTCTTATATGTTTGATTTTTTACAGATTCATGACATCTTTTGAAAGCTAAAGGTCTTCCAGATGTTCTTGTAAGAATATTTATCAGAGGTATAGGTATTTCAACTTTATTTATCACGATTTTTGCTTTTGATTGTACAGGTTTTATTGCACTTGGGGGTGTTTTTATGATGGTACCTTTATTACCATTTCTGGTTGTAAGTTTTTGAATATGTTTCATCCTAACTGTACTATGAAGTTTTTAAGTTTCTTTTGGTATTTTGAGAATTTAGGGGCAATAAGATTTATGGCTACTTTCTGTTCATTTCTTAATTTTTCAACGTCTTTTTTATCTGAAATTTCATTAGTAAAACAAGCAGCTTCTCCCACATAAATATTCTTATAATTCCTTAAAATACATTCTATACTCAAAAGAATGTCTTCATAACTTTCTTCAGGGCTTGTATCAAATCCTCCAATCCCTATAAACAAAGCCTTTCTAATCATAAAAAAGTTTTTAGTATTGCCAAAAATATTTTCTTCTTTTTTGAAAGAGGCTCCAAAAACGGTTCTTATTCCTTGATTAGTGAATCCCATTCGGTTTTCTTTATTCATATAACAGACAATGCCTCCATGTTGGATTTTATTGTCTTTGAAATGTAATCTACACCCTACTGTTCCAATTTCTTTTTTATTCTTAAGACATTCGCTAACCATGATTGAAATTGCATCATTAATCATTTCAATACCACTATCGCAAAATAAAACTAATTCAGTTCCCTTGTCAATATAATTGAATACTATATCATTGTTAACACTTGCATAATGACTGTAATCATAATATAAAAGGTTAAGTTTTTTATCATAATACACATATTCTTCAATAGAAGCAATATTTTCTTCATTTGAACCTGTATCCGCAATATAAATCTGGTAATTTGAATAATTTGTCTTTTTAAGACTTTCAATACATTCCTTTAAACGTTCAAAATTGTCTTTAGAATGAATTATTATAGCTAAAGATGGTTCATTCTTAATATTAACATCTTTATTGCTTACAAAGGGAAATTGATTGATTTCTAAAGGAAGATTATCTTTATATTTTAGAGTGAATAATTCTCTACTTTTATTCCAATCTTCTGAAACCATTCCAATTGATTCATGTTTTATTTTAAAATCGAAAATTACACCTATTTTAACTCCTTCAATTGAATTTCTAAGGCAAAAGGGTATGTCATAAAAATGGAATCCTTTAAATTCTTCATCAAAGTTTGATTTTATTCTTTCTTTATGAATCGCCATAAATAATCCATCGATACAAGCAACTTGATGTATTTTGCCAGAAGCTTTGTAACTGTAACTCATTTCAGTCCATTTTCCTTGCTTATCTCGGTGCGCAACTTCGCCTACCATCAAATGTCTTTTTCTCCACCACATTCCTGTTTCATCTATTTCAGTAGTTCCAGCCATTCCTAAAATACCGAAATCTGATGAATTAAAATGGTCATAAATGATTTTATCCCAACCTTTTTCTAAATGGATGTCATCGTGAACACAGACTAATATTGGATATTTTGATTGTTCAAGAGCAGTATTATATGCTTCCGAAAGAGAGTGTGTATTTTTGTTTACAAATTGTATAATTTCAACATCTGGTAATGTGCAAGTCTTCTGAAGAACTTCTTTATATTCATTTGACTCCTCACGAGTTGAAAAGAAAATAGATATCATTTTTAATTAATATAATTAATTTTCTTATGAAAATAAAAAAGGTCTCTGATGAGACCTTAAAATTTATAAATAATAAAAATTCTTAATTAATAATGTTTACGTTATCATTCCTCATTTCATTTCTTTCTAATATTGTAGATTCTAAAACTTTATGAGGTGTAGAGTATTTTTGCATATATTTTAATAAGGCATTAGTATCTTTTGGAAAACATGCTCCTCCATAGCTTAATTTACCATCAGGACCAGGAATTTGAGTATGCATGGGATTTATCCAATTGTTTTTAAGCATTAAATTTTTGACTGTATCATAATCAACATTCATTGCGTTACATAATAGATATAGCTCATTAAAAAATTGAACTTTTACTGCATAAAAACTATTAGCAAAAATTTTCATACTTTCAGATTCATTTGAAGTAACGATAGATAATTCAGCAGAAGGATAATATTTTAAATAAAAATTCGCTATTATGTCTATATCCGTATGACTACAATTTTTTCCATATCCTATCACAATATGAGATTGATTATGAAAATCATCGAAGGCTGTTCTTTGTGTTAAGAATTCTGGATTATGAAATATTTTTAAAGTTTTGAAATTATCTGAATAATATTCAGTTGACGTTGGTTCTACTGTACTTTTAATTATAATTAATCCTGTATACTTATATTCTTCTAATTTTTCTAAAGTTTCAAAAATAGCTGATTTATCATATTCAGATATTTTTTCATTATATGGAGTTGGTAGAGCTAAAAATATAATATCAGAACTTAAACATTCATCAAAAGATCCGATATTTTTATATTTGTCATGAACTGTAATGTTGGGAATTTTATATTTAGTAAAACTTTCTAACATTGCAGTTCCAACAAATCCTAAGCCTATTATAGAAATTTTCATAAGTTATCTTATTATAAATGATATTTTTAATTAATATAATTAATTTTCTTATGAAAATAAAAAAGGTCTCTGATGAGACCTTTTTGTTATAATCTTACATATTTAAAGCTTTATCACCTAATTCTATAATTTTATCCATAATTTCTTCAGCAAACAAGTTTGAAACTATTACCATACTTTTTTTGGATTCAAAATCAAACATATAATAGACAATTGTTCCTGTATCCCCTGCTCCCAATCCTCCGACAGGATTTGTTTTGTTATCAAAAAAATGATACAATGTACTTCTTTTGATTATCTTATTAGTCAATAAAGCTCTTGAGAATTTATGTAAATCATTTATAGAGGTATATATTAGTCCTTTTGCAAAATAATTTGACCATTCATCAGCTCTAACAACTTCTTTTGTATTGTCTTTATAAAGATACCCAATCATATTCCACATGCTATAATCTTGAAAATCTACAGCTGCGCTGTTTGAACATCCTGCAGGTTCTAAAACTTCCTCTTTCAAAAGAACATCCCATTTTGTCTTTGTTATTAATTCTGCTATTGATAGCAAAATATAAAAATTGCTGTTACTGTAAGATTCATCAGAACCTGGATTAAAATGAAGTGGATATTTTCCCAAAGCTCTTAATATATCCACCCAATTGAAGTTTTGCGGTGCGTTATCATTATAATACGCAAAATCTGGTATTTCATTAAGAAAATCAGGTATACCACTTTTATGCTTCAAACAATCTTCTATTGTAATTTCAGCCCATTTATTCCAATCATAAAAATTGATAATATTTTTGCCATTTCTAACAGGATCAATCCATTTAAAAATTTTATCTTTCAAATTCATAGCACCTGATTCTATCAATTTCAATATCAAAATTTTTACATGTAATTTGCTTACACTTTGGGCAAAAAATGGGGTATCATTTGAAATGTCTCCTTCTTTAAAGGAGAACAAATATTTTCCTTTTGAAAGGTCATCGTTATACTGAACTAAACTTAAACTTAAACTTGGAATAGAATACTCTCTTTTGAAATTTGATAATTCAGTTTTGAAATTTTGTGGCATTCTTTTTATATAAATATTCTTTTGTAAAACAAAAAAAAAATCTACTTATGAAGTAGATTTTTTTGCTTTAACAAAAGAAATATAATTTTTCAAGATAGTATTAGCAATTTCATCTGGATTTTTAATTTTATATTCTTTGAGAAAGAAATTTCTAACAGAGCTTTTTTCGTTTCTCAGAAGCCATATATCGATTATTTTTTTGCCAACTGTTGGATGTAGTTCTATAGCAAAAGAAAATTCGTCAAATTTTTCAAAGTCATCTATTTTATTTTCTGGAGTGATACTAACAAGATACTCTATAGCTTCATCAATGTTCTTTGGGATTTTTTCAATATATGAATCAATATTTTTTTTCAAGATGGCACATTTTTCATATTGTTCTAATTTCTCGTAATATTCGATTGTATCAATCATGATAAAATAATATTCTTCAAAGGACTCTGAAATGAAATAATAATACTTATCTTTTAAAACTATATCATAAACATATTCAAAAAATTGTTTTTCTTTTTCATCAATGAAAATAGTTTGAGCCGTTATTCCTGTTAAACTCATTTGTTTACTCGATTATTTGTATCTGTTGTTTTTTGAACAAGTTCAGTTTCACCTGCAACAAAAGTTTCCAGATACTTATCTCCAGTATAACTCATAGCTGTTGCAAGTCTGTGATTCAAATTAGAAATTAATTCTTCTAAAGTGAATAGAACTTCGTTTCTTTTGTGTATACCTTCACTAGGACGTAGTATTTTTTTTCTCCAGGATTTTTGTACTTCTGTGGTACTCATTCCCCTATATTTTCTATAGACTTTAAAACCAAGTCTTTTGAAAAATGCTATACTTATATTTGGAATTGGAATTCGGTTTGAAAGATATGCTTGTCCGCAAGCTTCATTTGTTTTGTTGAAAATACTTCCCATCATAACGAAGTCTGCACCGCATGCTAAAGCGATATTTACATCTGCTGTTGAAGAAATACCTCCATCTGCAATTATATTAGTAGAATAACCTGCTTTTTCTTTGATCATTCTTGCTTCCATAAGTAAAGATGCCATTGGATAATGAACACCTGTATGAGTTGTGGTGGTGCATACTGCTCCCATTCCTATACCAAATTTGCAATAATCCACACCAATTTCAGCAAAACTTGCATATGTTTCTGGATTTGCAATATTGCCAATCATAAGAATTAAATCACTTCCATATATATCTTTTGCATCAGCACAAGCATTGAAAAGTTTTGACATATGACCATTTGCTATATCGATATGAATATACCAATGTTTAGGCTGCTCTTGATTCTTTATAAATTTTTGAATAAACTCATCTAAAGAGTAACTTTCAAATACATTTGGAGTATTCTCTTCGAGATAAATTCCTCTTGGAAGACAAATGTTCAAACCTGCCTCCATAAAAAGTTTATAATTTTCCTTGTTAAGGACTGTATCCATTGGAGCCACAAAAAATGGTGATTGACCATTTTCGTAAGTTGTCATAACATCGTTTCTGCTATCAATATCTGATAAAATAGCAGGCACAATTGCTAAATCTCCAAGATTTAAGGTTTCTTTAATATTCTTCAAATTTGCCATCTAAAATTCGATCAAAGTTTACAATTTCTGAATAAGAGTTACTAAGTTTTTTTTTCAATTTTTTATTATGCTCAGATGTTAAAATAATTTTTGGTGCATCTGGATAGTTGTAGAATATACTTTGGGGTACATCGTAAGTATTGAATATTAATTTTGATGTTATCCCCATCATATGGTCTATACTTTTATATAAGCGTTCAGAATAGTCATCTGAATCAATAATGATGCAATCATAAAAATCATAAATTTCGTTTATATTTATTTCGTCATAACAAAACACTCCAGTGACAGATAACTTTTTCTTCAGAGAATATAAGATATTGCCATCTCTTTCAACACCATTCTCATGATAATATTTATAGTTCTCAAGAATTTTGAAAATTATATCGATTTGAGTTTTTCTGTCTTTGGTGAGAATCAATATTGAATAATCTTCTTTTAAAAACATATTTTCAGCAGCCCATTCAGTTATGAATGTTGTGAATCCTACACCCTTTGGGCTTCCTGTTATCAAGAAATCCGCTTCATCGAATATTTGCCAAAGATCGTTTATATAAAATCTGTCAGTCATAATTTATTATTTTATACCAGTTGAACCAAAACCACCTGTACGGTCTTTAGAATTAAAATCTTCAGGAGAATCTACGATTTCTCATTGAAGTTTATCTACTTTTGAAAAAATCATTTGAGCAATCCTTTCTTTAGGTTCAATAACCTGCTCTTTACCTGAAAGATTGATAACTGCTACTTTAATTTCATCTACATAATCATCATCGATGGTTCCGATACAATTGATGAGTGTGATACCTTTCTTGTAGGCAGTGCCACTTCTTGCTCTCAATTGAATTTCATAGTCATCTGGAATATCTACATAAATCCCTGTAGGAATCAATGTAATTTCCATTGGTTGGATCACTTTAGGTTCTTGTAGATAAGCGCACACATCTAATCCAGAGGAGCCTTGCGTTTTGTATTCAGGGATAAACCCTTCACCACCTCTAGAATAAATTTTAACTTTCTTTTGAAGGTTATATGTATATTCACCTTTTGCAAGAGACTCTTGAATCGACATTGATTCTTGTATAATCTTTCTGGTTTTTTCTACAGATTTTTCGATTTCTTCTAAATTGTGCATTGTGTATATTTTTAAAATGTTGTTCAGAGTAATTAACCTATACTTTCCAAAGAAAGTTCATATTTTCTAAAGATTTTTATAAAGTGATGCTCTTTTGCGTGTCACATTATTTAGATCATACTTATCTTTAACTGTTTCATACAATGCTTCACCCATTTCTTTTCTCATATTTTCATTTCTAATCAATGCTTTTGAATATTCATACCATTCCTTATGATTTCTTTTTTCTGGAACGAGAAATCCGTTTTTACCATGAACTATATCAAGTTGATATGGATAAATTTCACTTGCAATCAGAGGTTTCTTATGGAATCCTGCTTCAAGAACTTTTAACTGAGATTTCATAGTATTAAAAGTATTAATTTTCAAAGGTGCCAAAGCTATATCAATCTCATTATAACATTTTGCGTAAGAATGAATGGGTTTACTCCAAACTCTTCTATAAGATTGTTCTTGAATATTTTCATACTCTTCTTCTCTTGGATGTAAAAGATAGTGTATATAATTATCATCTTTCATTTTGTAGTTGTTGGTAAACAACATTTCACACTGCATCCAAAGTTCGGGTCTTTTGGTGGTAGTTATTTCACCTGTTTGTATGTTTCGGATCTTGTTATCAAATCCTGCCATGACTAATTGTGCTTCATTATAATGCTTATTATGGATATGATTGGATAAACCTCCAAGGCACTTTAAATCCTCTAAATGGCTTGAACCACCAGCCCATCCAATTCTAACTTTATTTGATTCAATAGGATTACTAATGAATTGCTCTTCTTCGGGATTTATAGCATTCTCAAGAACTTTAACATTTTTATTAAATCTCAAAAGTTCTCTTGCAAGATTAACTGTAGTTGTAGTAATCAAATCTGCAATTTTTAATCTTTCAACCAATGTTTTATAAGTCTCTTCCATTTTTTTATACATTGCGTGACTTGGACTCAATCTCCAATAATCATCAATATCTAAAACAATTTTAAGACCTTGCTTTTTAAGATTCTCAAGAATTTTAAACAGGTTGTCATTCATCACAACAGTTCCTTGTAATACAATAATGTCATAAAATGAAATGAAATCTTTATCTTCAATAGGAGGATTATCCATAATATCGACAATAAAATCATCCTTATGGTTTTTTTGCAATGTTATATGCGGATCGCTAAATCTAAATTTGCCCACTCCAGCATTTTTAACTTCAACTACTAAGACTTTAACTTTTGACATATTTTTTATTTATAATATCCATAGAATAGATTAAAAATAAAAATGAACGAAAGTTGTATTCTTAAAGCAGGATTCATTCTTCAAAAGAACGCTTCAAAATATTATAATAGAATTAAAGAACTTTCTAAACAACCTATATTTTATTTAGATGATTATTATTTTGAAAAAGAGTGTGAAGAATTTTCTTATGAACTTCAAGGCACCATCATAAATAAAATTTTGCTTTTCAAAATAAGAACTTCTAAAAATCGTAAAGTATTTATAGCACTTGTGAATTTTCAAGAAGTTTCTATAATAGAAAATGCCGAAGACCTTTTAAGATTTTCGGCAAATTTAAACTTTGATTTTGGTTTTGTTTATATTATAAAATCAGAACTCGGTTATAAAATTGGAATGACTAAATCAATTCACGATAGAACAAGAATTTTCAATGTTAAACTTCCAATCGAATGGAATTTTGAAAAAATTTACTGTTTGAAAGATTATAAACTTCTTGAGAAATTTTTACATTCTAAATTCAATAAAAAAAAGATAAATGGCGAATGGTTTAATCTTTCTGAAGAGGATTTAACTCTAATTGAAAACTTTTATGATTTTATTAAACTCCCCAGCTAAAACCTTCACCTGCCCAACAATCGTTGACAATAGTTATCCATGAATCAATACAAGCTATATTACAACAGATGCCAGCAAATTTGTTTTCAGAGGCAAAATCTATTTTCAAGGCAACACTTTTAGGATCAACCTTCTCACCTGTAGCTAAATTTATAAAAACGGAAGTTTTTTTGGTTTTTCCGCTTTCAGGTGAAACCTTGAAGAAATATTCTAAAATTGTTCCGTTGTTATATGTTCTGCTTTGTATCATTTTTTAACTGGTGACATTTTTCCTTTAAAATGGTGCCCCATAATAACCAAATGTACTTCATCTGATTTACTTTCTTCAATAACTGTGGCTCCTTGAAGACCTTCAATCATCTCTGTTAATCTTTGAACTTGTTGTTTAAGCTCGTAAATCTGATGTTCTAATGAAGAACTATTTGTATTATGAAGCTTGCTTTCATATAAATACTCTTCATCTACCATATGTTCGTGATTAACTTCCTTTGAAATTTTTTGTAGAAGTTTATCAACTCTTGCATCTAATTTATCCATTTGAATCTGTTTTTTCTCTATGAACTGATTGCATCATCATTGCTACAGTTCTTTCTAATTGTGATGATATTTGTGAAGAAAGATTGTCTGATAAATCATCAAATACCTTTCTGATTTCAGAGTTAATCAAATATCTTAAATAACCTTCATTTATTAATCCGTTAGATTGATTTGTATTTGGATTGACATTTTTTGAATTAGCAATTTTTTCTGCCTTTTCAAAAACTTTTGCAGCCCTTTCAAAATCGAAACTTTCAAAAAGCTTATTAGTATCAACAAATGCGTCATCTTGATTAGAATTCTCCATTTCGGATAACACGTCTAAAAGCTCACTATCAAGCTCAGGATTAATTTCTTTTATTACTTTATTTTCCATTTTTATTTATAATGTATATAAAATAAAATTAAATTAAAATTTTACAATATTATAAATATTTGTCATATTTTTATCACCATCTGGATTAAATCTATCTCTCGGTTTATCAAATTTTTTATCAAAAAAGAAAAATGTCTTTAAAACTTTTAAGTCTTTTATTTTATCTCTTCTGAAAGTTTTCCATTGATTAATACCTCTTTTTGAATTACCTGCCGTTTGATAAATTCTTAATAATTCATTTCCTAAATGATTTTTACCAAAAACATATATCTCACCCTGTCTCCAACCAGTTTCATCTCCATATTTAAATTTCACTTGGAGTTTTTTTTCAATTGGATTGGTGATTTGAGAATTAGAAATAGCTTCAGCTAAAACATCTACATATGTTTCAAATAGTCCTTTCATTACATGTTAAAAGAAAACGGAATGTTTGGAAAACAGTCGTACTGGTTATCTTTATTGTAAATATTCTTCAAAAGAAGGCTATTTCTTCCAGAGCCATCAACATCTGGTCTTCCAAAAATGTCATATGCACCACCACCATTGGAAGTGTCAAGATATCCAAACGTACCCTTTCCTTTGATATTTTGGGGATCATCTGCTCCACCTTGTGCTTGCAAAGCATTTGGATGTTGAGTGCTATAAAATTTACCAGGTTCATTCTGATAAACATTTCTTAAAAGAAGTTGTTGTCTTGCTTCAGCAGCAATTTCTTCAAGCCTTGAACAGCTTGTACCGAGAGTGTTGTTGTTATCGCTTGTCATATCTTTTTATCTTAAATATTCCTTTTTTATTTTTTTTATATATTTTGAAACTTGTTCTTCCGTAAGAATCAAAGTTTTTCTTTTGAAATTTTCAGAAATTCCTAAAGGATTTGTTTCAACTCCTGTGGCTACTTGAGGGTTTTTAGTGTTGTCTTTATTGTGTGTTTTTATATGAGAATTTGCAATACCTGTTTTGGCTTTCAAATCTTTATTCATAGTTACTTGCCCACGTCCTAATTTTAAAGCATTTTCAATATCTTTTCTTAATTCTGATACGCCTTTCAAACTTAATATTTCATTAGGAAATCCATTATTATCAAAATCATTTTTTATATTTTTCAGATTTTCATAAGTCAAATTACCAGAAGAAATTAAATTTTTCAGAAGAGTATAACCTTTCAATCCTTTGTTGCCGTTATTTTGTTCGAAGGAAGCTAATGAACCCTTAAGAAGACCTATAGTGTTTGTTGGAATACTAAATGTTTGTCCTATTAATTTTTGATTAGCCATTGAAATACGATTTTAGTTCTTCAAAATGTTCTGGCTCAAGATTTTTTAAATCAAAAGAATCTAAAATTTTATTAATTACTATTGCAATAATATCATTATGATTTTCTGATTTTTTTGTATTCTTTATAGATTTAATTAAATTCATAACTTGTGACTGTATTGGTGTTACATTATAAGCATTATTACTTAATTCTTCTAAAGAGGGGATTGAAGGTTCTGATTTAATAAACAAATCCCTTTGATTTCTTTTTTGAATGAGTCCTGTGTCATTTTTTTTATCAACTATATCTTCTTCATTCAAATCATCTTCAATCAAGTATGTTTCAGATACGCTGCCTGCACCATATGAAAATCCACGATAATTGAAATATGCATATCCTTGTTGAGATGCTGATTTTCTTTGGTCATCGGTAGTCCAGCTTAATCCATCATTCTTATGCATATTAGTAGAAGTTCTTATCATAGAATTACCAGGAAATTGTTTTTTACCTCCTTTTATGAAATCTCCACCCATGTTTATGATCTCATTCATAGTATCTTCTGATACTTTAAGTATTTTGCGTTTTTTATTCATCGAATCAATATATTTATTATAAATATCTTTAGGTGTCTAACATAAAACTAAATAGTAACAAAATCTTTGATATTAAGATAAATAAGTGTAATTACTGGGATTTTTATCTTTCAATGGATAATTCTGTTGATTGTATAAGCTGTTTGAAGTTGGTAACAGGTGATGTTGTTGCAACTTTCGATTTTAATAATATCAGTGGCTTGTGTAGTACTGTAACATGGGATAAAGCTAAATCATTTAATCAAGACCTTTGTGATATAGGATTGACAGGTTATGATAACAGATTTGTGCCTTGGTGGACAGGTGAAACTTATAATCCTTCAGGTGATACCACATTCTGTGTAAAAGCTGTTTCGGGAGATACTTATTGCTATGACATGAACTACATCCCTGCTTATGGAGTTGAACCTGAACATATTCAATTTTGTGGAGGATTTTTTCAAGGTTTTTACAGGCTTCATGGCTATGATTATGATGTTCTTCCAAATATGTATTACAAAGGTTGGACAAAGGAATTTTGGATTAAGAGGTCTCAATGTGATCCAGGTGAATGGGTTACAATTTCAGGTGAAACAGAAATAGATGGCTTTATTGAATATTGGACAATGGAAATTTTATCTGGTGCCACTTGTGAAGGTAAATACATTCTAAATGAAATCTACCCTGATAATAAAGGTATTTTTTACTATTGGGGTACAAGGGCTGAAAATAAGTTTTGTTCGATGTCACCGATTTCTGAATTAACTACTTGTGAGGGAATTCCTTTAGCAAATTATATTGAAGAAAAGGAATTTGAGCCTGAAAATTCATTTTTATATTATACCAGAAGACAAGTTTTATGCAGTGGAGAACCAAATTCTTCTGCAGAATTCAATGATTGTTGTGAAGGTTTGATAAATAATGCTTTAGCTTTTAGGATAACTGATGAAGGAGAAGTTGGTTTAAGGATATTAACTACTACAGGTGAATGTGCTCTTGTTGATGGCGTGATTATGTTTTCAGGGGCACCTATGGTTGAAGAATTTTATTCAAAACCAAATATAATAAAGGAAGATAAGTGGTATCATGTGACATATAGATTTGATCCTTATGAAAAACATGAATGTATTGGATATAGGATAGGTTTAGGAGTTTTATCTGTTTTTGTGGATGGATTTTTGAAACTAAAGGTAAATGCATTCCCTGAATTTATTCCTTATGAATTAAATGAAATTCCAGAGAAACAATTAGCTGTTCCATTTAATATTAGTCTTGGTGGGGGCACACAGGGTTTACTTGAAAGTCATTTGTTTTCTGGAGATAGTATTGGGTTATCGGGTGTAACATTGTGTAACTATGCAGCAAAACTTTCTCGCTGTAGAACTTTTAATGGCATAGTTGTAAATGGAGTAGAAATTGTAAGTCCTCCACTTACTTCAGCTGAACCTGAATTAATAAAAGCTTGGATTGAAATGAATCTTCCAAGAAGAAGTGGTGAAATTATTGTTGAACCTTATTATATGGGTACTACGGACATTTTAAGAATTGAATTCAAAGCCGTTTATGATAGTATTGACTATATATTAGTAGATGGTGGAAGATGTAGAATATGTAAAATAAATTGTATAGATGTTCCGCCTCATAGCGGTTCCTGTGGTTATTTAGAAGAAAATTTCGCTGGAACATTCATTGGTGGCATTGGAGAATTTAGATTACATGAAAGACCGCTTTGTTTACAAGAGATCCGATGTAATTTTGAGTTAGAAAAAGAAAAATATAATAGGCATAGAGATAGATTTGAATGCGAATGAAATTAATAATTACTGAAGAACAATATAGGCTTCTAAAGGAGGATAATAGTTATGATAATGTTGTAGACTTATTAATGAATCCTGACAAAGTTAATAGAGAGATATCTTTATTATTAATAAAAAATCAAGGTCTTGGTATTTTAGAAATAGCTTCAAAAATACTTGAGAAAAAAAATATAAGTTCTTTTGAAGATTTAAATTCATTATTAAAAAGTAGAAATGGTAATGTATTTTTACCTATAAAAATTTTGAATGATTATGTGGGATTACATACAACTATAAAGAAAAGTGGAAGTTCTGGATATAAATATCAAGATTTAAATGTTGAAATATATAGCAAATCTGATTCTAAAAGACAACGAAGTTATAAAAAAAGCATTTTAATATATTCAAATGAACCTGAAGCAGATATTCCTGGGGAGGAAGAATACTTTGAATTTTTAGAAGATGCCTTAAAATATTTGCTTGAAATTATTAAAAATGTAATTATAGATGAAATAAATAATTTACCCAAAGAAACTGAATAACTATGGAATTTTTTATAAAACAAAACGCAACACTTCCTTATCTTGAACTTGAATTGATTGAAGATGGTTATGGAGATAGAAGTAATTTTTATGATAAACTTCAAAATGCACTTGTAACATTTTCAATGGAAAGTGTTGAAGGTTGCGTAAGAAAAATAATTTGCAGACCTATGCAAGTTATTGAGGATGATTGTGGAAAGAATTGTGCTAATTGTCAAAAGAAATATAAGATCGTTTATCCTTGGAGAGCCAGAGATACAAGTGGAAAGGGTAGGTTTCTTGGTATAGTTGAAATTGACTTCCTTGATGGGTGTGGTAAATTAATTGTACCAATACGAGAAAAATTATATGTAAATATTATATAAAAATGAAATCCTTAATAGAAATTTATAACTTAGTTTTAGAATCAAAAAAAACTGAACAACAAGCACAAGATATACTTCTAAAATCTAAATTTTCTGAAGAAGAAATTTTTAAAATAATAAATGAATTAAAAAAAATTGATACTTCAGAAAATCAAAAATACCTTCCAATGATGGCAACAGTTTTTTCTTGGGGGGAAAAAGGGTATAAAACAATTAAAGATATTTTTGATGATTATGATGAATTATTTTTAAATAATAATATTGGTAAAATGTTTTCATCTAATATGAGAATTAAAATCTTAGAAAAAGATGGTAAAGAAAAGGAATTTAACGATTTTCTAAAATTTACTGAATATATTCACGGAATTAGAGATAATGCTTATAAAAAGAAATATGGTTATTCTTATGAAGAATATAAATCTGAAGACACGCCTTTGTTTAGTTCAAATAATATAGATGTTTATGATGCAACTGAAGTTGGAAAATGTATAAAATACACTCAAGGTAGATTAACAGGTAAAAAGTATAGTTTCTGTATTGGTCAACCAATGAATACAATGTATCAATCTTATAGAGATAAAAAAGTATCTACATTTTATTTTATTGTTGATAGAAATAGATTCAAAACAAATTCAAATGGGTCTGTAAATCTTGATGACCCATTACATATTGTTGTATTGGATGTTACATCATACGGTATTGAATTAACAGATGCAAATAATACAACAGGAAAAGTGGCTGAATATGGTACAAATGTTGATGGATATGTTTCATATTTAAAATCAAAAGGAATCCCTGTAGATAGCCTTGTAAATAAACCAAAAACTCCTGAAGAAAAAGAAGAAGAAGAACTTCTTGGTAATACAAATGATTCTTTAGAGTGGTTTATGCAATTACCTTATGAAATGAAATCAAAATATATAGGAAGGGGGCATAAGCTTACTGATGAACAATTTGATATTATTTTATCTGATAAATATTTATTAAATCAATATTTAAATATAGGTAATACTTTATCTGATAGTCAATTTAAAATAATAGAAAATATTCCTTCTGCATTGAATAGTTATATAAAAAGTAGAAAAATTGCTATTTCAAATGGAGAAAAAGTTTCTTTAGTTGAATTGGATTATTTGCCTTTAGAAACTATAGATGATATTAAATTAATTGATTCTAATCATCCTTTTAGTGATTTTGGAAATAAAAAATTAAAAGAAATACCTGATTCTATTAGAAATTTAAGGAATTTAATAACTTTAAAATTTATATCTAATGGTATTGAAGAAATACCTGATTGGATAGATGAGTTAAAATATTTATCATATATATATTTATCTAATAATAAAATACAGAACTTACCTGAATCAATTACTAATTTAAAATATTTAACAGAATTAGATTTGTCAAATAATAATATTAGAGAATTACCTAATTCGTTCAAAAAATTAACCTCTTTAAAAAAATTAATCCTTTTTGGAAATGAAATCCCTGAAGAAAAAATTATAATTTTAAAAGAATTATTACCAACGTGCGAAATAGTATATGAACAAAAAGATTTTAATCAATGGAAAAGAAAACAAAGAAGGAGGACAATTTAACGAGTTACCTTTTTCATTTTAAACAAATCTATATGGAGGGTTTTCGTTGTCTATTATGACTTGTTCTCCGATGAACCTCATTAATTCTACCCCTGTAAACATTTTTTCATTAGGATTTAAATTTGATTCGTTTGCAAATTCTCTTATTTCTAAAGAATTATTATCGAATGCATACATTTTATCCGTGAAAACTTCTTGGTAATCGAAAGGTGAATTTGGAGAAAGGTTTGTCATTTCCCAGAATTCATATTCATCTTCAGTGATAAGCATCAGTTCATTTATATCTTGTTGTTTATCCTCTTTGTTTTCTATAGGATATCCATGAACAAGTTGTAGTTCTTCATCAGTAAACCATGCACGTTCATTTGCAGGTCTTTTTAGATGTTTGTTTGGAGCAGGAATTTTATGTCTAATATCTGGATGGAATACAATCCAAACAAGTTCAAGTACTTTGTTAAATTTATTGATATACTTGTTAGCATTATATTTAACTTTTGCATCAAGCTTATCATTTGGAATATAATTACAGTAGAGTACATCTTTTTCAAGAATAATATCTATAACGGCTGTATCTCCATCTCTTTTAGACTTTTTAATTCTACCTTTAAACTTGATAGCATCTGCTTCAAATAAAGAATCCAAATCTTTTTCTTTAGAAACTTTTGTTTTCTTAACAGTTCCATGTATATCTGAAAACTTTTCAAAAGTTGTATTGAAAACAAATGTCCCATCTTGAATACATTTCTCAATAACCTCTTTAATTTTCACTCTATCTTCATTAAGAAATTTTTCAAGTCTTTTGACTGCAACAGATGTTTTTGCAATATCACCTATTATAAAATATCCTAATGAATTTTTCAAAGTTTTTCTATCTTGCGATTCATCTTCTTCATTATCATTTATGTAGTAAATCCAATCACCAATTTCCACTTGAAGATTATTTTTGATTGCAAGCTCCATATGTGCCTGTTTAGCGTATCTTCCTTCGGCAACACCTTTTTTGTAATCGTCAACTGTCTTTTTAACCTTACTCTTGCTTGCAATCTTTCTTGCAATCAAATCTCCATTATATATTTTTTTGATGTAGCCGTAATAAGAATCCAAGAATTTCACAGGTTTATTCAAAAACAAATCCAAAAGATTGTTTTCGTAAAAATCTACAATAAAACCGCTTTGTTTTTTATTGATAAGACCTCCACCGACATGAGAAATTTTGTATTTTCCTTTGGATTCTTTGAGATATGAAAAATTACCTTTTGCAAAGTTTATACAAGATACAGCAAATTCATCGATAGCCACTCCAGTATAGCCAATCATAAATTTGTCATTGTATTCGGCTACAAATGCTTCAATACCCTTATATTCTTTATCTTTATCTGTGAGCCAGGATTTACCTGTACCTACATAAGAATAATTCTCAATTCCTTTTGGAATTACAAAGTTTGCTCCATCTGTATGGAAGTAAACAATTTTGAAATCTGCTTTTCCAAAATATTTGATCATATGTCTCATATTTTGTCGGCTTGCACAAGTGATATGCCATGCAGATTCAATATGACAGAATGGTGAAACATTAGGGGCTCCAAGCATTCCATAAAAACTATTGATAAGAATTTTCAAAGGAAGCTGCTTTTTATCATAAAACTGCTTCATTTCACTATCAGTAGCCTTATTCTTCATATCTTTATAATGAAGTCTACTTCTTAGAGCGTATTCAAGAACTGCTTTATAAACATTGGTTATATCTATATCTGGAACTCGACAATGAGCTAAGAATGTCGCAGGATATTGAGATGAAAAGTCAATTTTAACAATATCTTCGTGATACCCTGAATCAACCATTCCTAATAATCCACCAGTGTACTTTTTACTTTCTTCATAATCAGGGATTGCAATACAATTAAGATATGATAGATTAGATAAAATAAGTTTCCATACGGTAGCATTACCTATTACAGATATTTTTTCATAAGATGTTGGCAACCATTTAGAAAGAGAAAATGTTGCTTGAGAATATAATTTATCTAACAAATATGGTTCATCCAAGTCATCTTCAAGATATCTTTTAATGATATAGCTACCTGTTACAACTTTATATTTGTCAAAATCAATATTCTTATACTTAGTATAGATTTCTTTTATATCCTTTAGAAGTTCTACAGTTTTAAATTTTAATTCTATAAAGTTTTTCCAAAGAACATTATCATTTCTTAAGAAATCTCCAAAACCTTCTGTAGAAACTATTCCATCATAATCTACAAGTGCGCTATACATTTTTTCAAATGAAAGCTTTAAAGATTTTTCATTTGCATCAAATGAAAAAATATTGGAGCATTTATCTAAATGAGGAATATCTAAATTTTCATTTGAGAATCTTAAATATAGATTTTTTATATTTCCGTAAAAATATCCTTTTTCACCCTCATGGATTCTATCGAAAGAAAACTTTGTTTCCTTTGACATACTTTTTACTGATGAAAAGTATGTTCCATCTTCATTATTGAAGTAATAAGGATTTTTATCTGAACCAATTTTACCAATCTGGTCTCCATCGACATAAACACGATTTGCCTTTGCTAAATTGGCATGCTTAATATTATCTTTTAATTTTGCGTTTGGAAGAGATTTATCCTGTTCTGCAGCTCTTTTAACTGCAAACATTACATCACAAAAATTTCTTCCAAACATTTTAGTCTGGGTATATCTTTCAGTGCTATTTCCAACTTTTACAACAGAATTTTCAATTTTTTTATACATATGGTAATTGAAAACCTTGCCATATCTCTCATAAGATGGAGCCATTAGCTCTCTTATGTATTGTAATGATGAATCTTTTATTTTTTCACCCTTCATATTAACTTCCTCAGAAACACATCCAAGCAATTGCAATCTTTTTTCCATAAATGGAAAATCAAATCCTTCTCCATTGAAAGTTAAAACGAGGTCTGGATCATAATCCCCAATGATTCTATAAGTTTCTGAAATAATATCGGCTTCTTCTTGTGGTGTTTCTGCCTCAAGAAGTTTTACAAATCCATCATTAGATTTTATACCAATCTGAAATACTTTGCCCAATTCAGGTTTCAATGCTGCAATTTCTATTTCTTCATTGCCTTTTTGAGCCTTAGTCTCGATATCAATCATCAAAACATTCAAATCTTCATATGTCTCAATCCCTTTAAACAATCTCCTCCCAGTTTGAATCATGTATTGTTCAAGAGGATTCAAAGTATAAATTTGTGATGGAATTGAATATGTAAAATCATAACCTAAAGAAACAATATAATCCTCTAAAGGTCGTTTATCCATATTGTCATCAAAAGTATAACAATCGACAACATATAAATTCAATCTATTTTCATCCAAAGAAATTTTAAAAATTTCTTTTAAATCTAAACTACTATCGATAAGAGTATCATAAACTGCTTTGAAATCTTTTTCTATGAGTTCGTTTATAAATGTCTTATTAATCTTATAGCTTATGCCAGGATACAGCTTTTTATAGAACTTGATTATTTCATCGAAGTTTACTGAATCTTTTGTAAATGGATTAAAATATTCTCTAAATCTATAGAGTGAAATGTAAAAATATATTGCAGAGCTTAAATCTTGACTAATATAGTTGAAAAAATTTGTGAATTTTGTTTCATCTAAATAAACTGTCCCTCTTGCAGAAAGCCCTGCTTCTTTAAAGAAATCTACAAGATTATTGTAGCAACCTGTAATTTTCTTTTGGAAGAATGGGTTATCACTAAATTTTGTTTCGGTCTTTTTTGATTTAATTGAAATTTTATATTTGAACCCCTTTTCAATTCTATCTATTTTTTTATCATCAAAAGAAGTTATCAGTTCTTCAATTTCAATTCCGTATTCTCTTTGTTTGAGATTTACTATTCTTTTCCAATCTTCAATATCTTCAACTTTATATCTTACAACTATAGAATCATCACTGTTTCTTTTGATAATTTTTGTGGTATCATCAAAAGCCTTTGGAATTCCATTTGGAAGTATAACATGTGAATCACTATACTTGTTATTTGGAACTCTTATAACATTATATCGGAAAAAATTTGATGTTTTGAATTGCTTACTCCAAAGAAATGGCTTCAATCCATCTTTGTGTGTAATTCTTGGATTGTCTTTTTGGAATGCTTTACAAAAAATTATATCTACATCATTATTACCCCTTGAGACTTCAATTGTTCTTATTCCTTGAAGCTCTGAACCAAAAACATCTTTTTCATAAGAACCATTTAGAAAGTCTACAATAACCTTTTCAGTTGTTTCTGGTTTTGTTCTGGATTTTTTCGGTTTGAAGATGTTAAACTGCATAAGTTGAAAGATGGTGATTAAGTTGATAAATGAATATAAAGAAAAAACCTCAAAAGGAGTTTAAAAGTTCACTTTTGAGGTTTTTTTTATATTACAAAAAATCCGTTGGGGTTTTTGCTTAATAGCTTTTGAAGATTTTCAGCTTCAGCAGCTCGTTTTTCCATTATTTTTTCTCTTGTCATTTCATCAAGATATGCTTTCAAACTTTCATTTAACTTATCCTTTTCTTCTTTAGCCTCAGAAAGTAATGAATCATAATCCATTTCTCCATCAGCTTCAGGAAAGGGTAATTTTCCTTTAAATTTACCTCTACCTCTACCTAAAGCTTCTTTTGCATAAGCTGTTAGAAATTTTCTAACCCAAATTTTGCTTGGCGTGTTCAAATCACAATAGTCTGTCATTGTCATAGGAACATCTGATGGATACTTTATAATATCAGCACATTCTTCAAGACATTTATTTTTTTCTTCGGCATTCATTTCTGTTGTATCGTAGTAATGATACCAAACTTTCATGCCATAAAGATCCTTTCTAATACCAATCAAGTCTTTTTTCTCTGGAACCGAATATAAATGGATTAATTTTGTTCCATTTGCGCCAGCTGTAATTTTATATGTCAAATCTGATTTAAGGATCCTGTTCTTAAGACCAAAATCTGCTGCTCTAGCAACTATGTCGTATGCAGGTGAAATATAATATGCTCCGTTAAGCATATTGTAACCTGAACCACCCCAACCAACTGCACCTGTGATACCGACACCATTCAAAGTTGTGCCATATCCTAAAGATGCAAAAGTTGCATGGGTAATATCTGAAGGTGTAAGCCACATTACTTGATTTACCTCTCTGCCTGCTTCTATTTCATAAACCATTTTACCTTCTTCAAGATAAAAAAAGTCTTTTTTCAATTCATATTTTCCTCTACTTTGAAGCCCAACTTGTTTTGAATATGCGTGAGTAAATTGAAGTTCATAATCAAAACTTCTTTGGGTTAATGCAAAGCAAATATCATTCTCAGTTAATGATTTTCCATTCAAAGAACTCCATTGATTTTGAATGAGCCACATTTGAATTTGAGATACATATTCTTCTACTGAAAATTTTAACAAAGAACACCATGCAGCAGATGTAATTTCGATCTTTACTATACCTGCACTCAAAAGATTTTTTATATCTTCGATTAAACATGCCTTTTGCTCATTTGAGAGGCAATCTTGCATGTTATAGTTTTGATGAAATTCTGATGGAGTTTTTTTGTGATTTGCATTAATAAATGAATCCATAGCACCTTTTTATCATAAATAGTTATAACAAAAATTTTTATTCATTTGGAGCAATTTCACCATCAAAATCTTCAGAATCATCAGAACCTCCTAAATCTATATCATCTGGTTCCAATATTTTCCAAAAAGGGAATGGAAATATAAAAACTGACTCTGAGTCATCTTGTTTTACAGCAATCCATTGGATCTTTTTGTGACCTTCCTGGATGAGATGTTTTATTTTATCGATATATACATTAGGATTTGGTAAAATATCTTTAGGAATATCGTAAAAATTTTTGAACATTAGTATTATATCCCCTGTGATTCCACTGTGAATCTCGATAACCCTTTTTCCTATTGAATAATTATGGTAATATTCCAATTCTTCAATATACTCTACCAATTCTGGCGATAAATCGTAAAGTTTTCCTTTAATTTCTTTTTTCATTATTCATTTATTTTTAAATTATGTTCTCCGTAAAAAATATTTCTGTTCAGTTGTTTGGTATTTGATACTGCATACACATCTTCTTCAAGAGTACTATCAAATAAACAATAAAAAACTTCAACATCACCTACTCTTCCAATTCTCCAGGTTCTTCCTTCGGCTTGTTCATGTTCATCAGAACTCCAAGATGGCGAATTGAAGTAAATTATATCTGCTTTTGTAATATTTAAACCTGTTCCGATAGATTTTATGTTCCCTATAAGTGCAAATTTATTTGGATTATTCATAAATTCATCGATTGTTGCCTGTCTTCTTTTTCCATCCATACCTGAATCAACGCACACTGCATATTTACTTAATTTTTTCTTAAGTCTTTCATATTCTTCAACAAAATTAGTGAAAATTATGCAAGTTTTACCATCTTCTATAGAAGAAAGAACTGATTTTATTGTATGTTCAACCTTCTGAATTGCATAAAATTGTCTTAAAAGTATTGTTTCGGTTAAGTCTTTAACCTCCATTGCGCTCCTATTACCCTTTTTAGCAATATATTTATCATACAATTCAGAGGCTTCTTTTTTCTGACTCAGAGTTAATTCAAAATAAAGCTCGTTTATAAATTTATCAGGGAATCCCTCAACCATTTTTTCAGTTCTTCTTCTTCTTTGAATGTGTCTGATTCTTTGGGACAGTTCATAAGTATTTGTATTTCCAGTTCTTCTTAAGAAAGGTTTAGTTCCTGCTTTGCCATTTTGTAAAAATGCTCCACAATATCTTTTTACATATTCTTCAAATTTTGCAGAAACCATTGAAAAATGATAATCCTTTTTACAATATATAATATCGCTAATGCTAATATTTAAATTTCTACAGATGTCATAAAATTCTTCATTTTTTTCTATAGCTGTAGCAGACATAGCCCATACATATTTTACATTTGAATGTAAAGTTAAATCTTGAAGTACAATACTTTTTTTAGCTTTAGGATTTCTAAATTTTTGAACTTCGTCTACTATTATACAATCATATCCTTCAGCATATAAAGGTCTATAAAGTGTTTCTTTTTTAACTCCTTTTTTAGATTCTTCATGATAAGCTGTTAACACATCACATCCAATGATTGTATATCTTGCATCATCATCAATCCAATTGGATTCACCCCAAATTATTTTGCAATCTTGTCCCCAATGTTTTAATTCTTTTTTCCAGTCAAGTTGTTTACCTGCAATACAGACTATAAGAACTTTATTACACTTTCCTTCGATTGTTGCAGCTATTGAAGAATAAGTTTTGCCTGCTCCAACTGTATCCATCAGAAAGCATTTTTCGTTATGCAAAAGAAATTTTACAGCATTCTCTTGATGTTCGTATAAATTTCCTTTGGAAAATTTTGAATTAAGTTCTTCAAAATTTACAGAATGTCTTGAATAATTTTTTTCATATAAATCTCCGACCTCTTCTCTATGTAACCAAAAATATACAGGGTTTGATCCAATCTTTTTAAAAGAAACATGGTACCATTCATCAGTTTCTCCTATAACTGCATTGATAGTTACATTTTTTATAGGTCTATTTAAATTAAAATCTTGTTGAATTCTTTTTTCAGTTTTTTCACCGACTTCTAAAGTAAGTTCTTTAAATCCGAAAGGTGAAAATTTAAAGTTCTTTAGAAGGTATTCATTTTCAAATTCAGATAATTCATAATTGAAATCATTACGATATTTTTTCTCAAGTTGAATTATAAAGGGGTTATTGCCTGAATATTGAAGTAATTCTTTTAATTGAAAGTTAGGATATTCCATTATATAGTATTTATAAGAAAACAGTATTAATAAATAATAAGTTCCATATGAATATATCTCCATTAAACCATAATAACAAATTTTTTTCAGAAGAAGAATATAGGTACTATGTTGATTCTTCAAGAGAACATATGGCTTCTTTAAATACAAAGATAATATTTTATAAAGTAAATAAAGAAAAATCACAAATAGACGATTTGTATGGAGAAGCTTATAAGGAAGAAATTCAATTGAATTCACCTATTGAAATACCTGCAATAGTTAAACTAGAAGTTTCTGAAAATAAAGCCTATGCTTCGGATAAGTCAATGCTTCGATATGAAGAATATGGTAATTTGACAGCAAGTCTATTAATTTCAGATTTAGAATTGTATAACGCAAATATAACATACGGTGATTATATTGGATATAGGGTTAGTGAAACTTTAGTCTTGTTTTTTGAAGTTTCAAATGATCAACAAAAATTTTATCAAAATAAAAATACTTTTTTAGGATATAAAAGTTTTTGGAAAACTATAACATGTACACCAATAAATAAAGGAGAGGGCTTTTTTGAATTATGAGACAAACAATAGATAATAGTCAACAATTGAGTGGGAAACAGTTACAAATGAAGTACTATGAAAATGGTCTTGAAAATGATACGTTTTTTCCTAAAGGTGTTCATATTGATGACATAGACAGAGCTGTTAGAGATATTTTTAAGACAGAATTTGAAGTTACTTCAGAAGGTGAAAAGGTTCCTTTTTTAGATATCTTTTCTATACAAAGATTTTCTGAATATATGAAAACTTGGCAAAGCACCGATGAAACTAATACGGTGAAGCTACCTTTTACTTTATTAGTTAAAGAGCCTGCTGAAAAGGGTACAAATTTTAGTAATTCTTCAAATATCCCAGGATTTCCAACATTTCCTCTTTGGAAGCGAAATACTGTTAGAAATGGTAAGGCTACAATAGATTACTATAAAATACCTCAACCTGTTAATATTGATTTAACTTATAAATTCCACATATTTACAATGCATCAAAGACTTATAAATAAAATGGATGAATTAATGTTACATCAGTTCAAATCTTTACAATATTATGTAGTTGTAAATGGTCATTATATGCCTATGTTTTTAGATACTATTGATGATGCTTCAGAAATTGGAGATATAGATAAAAGAAGATATTATCATAGAGTTTATGTTTTAAAAGTTAAAGGCTATTTATTAAGGGAAGAAGATTTTGAATTGGTTTCTTCTTTGAATAAAATTAATATAAAGATTGGAGAATCAATAGTTAAGGATAGTCGAGTTTGTATTGTAAATCAGTTAGATTTTGATTGTGATTTATGCTTGAATTTTAAATTTAATAGAAAGTCACCAAATTCAAACACTTACAGGGTTCCTCAGAAATTAGAATTTTATTATGATAACCAAAGCATATCAAACGACTATGATTACTTTCTTAACGGTCAATTAGTTACAATACCTTTTATTGCAGATGTTGGAGATGAATTAACAGTTGCACATAATATGGGAAATTCAAATGTAATTAATATACAGGTTTGTGGAAAAAAAATAACTTAAAAATATATGATTTAGAATTCTAAAAGATATTTATAATTAAAATATAACAAAATGGCGATAAGTAAACCTAATCTTGCTCCTTCAATAAAATTTACAGAAACAGATTTAACCTTTTCAACTGGAAGAAATTTCGGTGTAACTAGTTTGGGTATCTCTGGTGAATTTTTGAAAGGTAGAGCTTTCACACCAATTTCAATCGATAATGTCGAATTATTTACTCAAGTTTTTGGTGAATCAAATGCATGTAAGTTCGAAGGAACTTCACAACCTATTTATGAGGGTGTTTATATAGCAAAACAATTCTTAAAAGAAAGTGACCAACTCTTTGTTTCGAGAGTACTTGGTTTGACAGGTTACGATGCAGGTGATGCTTGGGGAATTTCCTTTGGTGCAGCATTAGATCCTTCTACGGTTGCTATAACTGGTACTTCATCATTTACAGCTACAATTAATTATGTAAATGGTAATGTAGGAAGTGTAAGTTTCAGTAATTCTACACTTCAAGACCTTTATGATGCAGGTCAAATTGCTAATTCTTCTTTAGGGAGCAGCACACTTTTAACAGGGGACACAGTTTTAGTAGGAAATGCATTCTTAGGAAATTGTGAAACTTTTGTAGGTGCTCGTTTCAATATGACTGTCACAAATAAAATTGAAACTTATATTTGTATTACAGGTGAAACAAGTGTTTCGGAAACAGTTCAAGTTCCTTCTGAAATTCAAAATTGTCTTGTGATTTATTCGGGCGGTACTGTGACTTATGATAGTACATTCATTATTACTGTTGATAATTCTGTAGTAGTACAAAATGTTACAACTAATGAATTAACAATTGTTTCTTCTGGATTTTTAACATTAGTTGGTGGTACTATCACTCACGATGTTGATGGTTCAATTACAATTGAAGATGGTTCAATTTTCTTTCCTAATGGGGATGTCTTCACAGGTGGTGAATATAAAATATGCGATTTGAATGATAATACGGCAGTTTATAATTGTGAAACTATAGATGGTATCAATTATACTCTTACTACAGGAACTACTATCATTTTTAATACTGTAACATCAGGAACAACACAACAAATTATTTCACAGATTCCTTCAGGCTTGATTCAACTTGATTTTTCAGGTACTGTTACAGAACTTTCAGGTATGCCATATGCACAATATGATAACATGGTTGTAGCATTGATGCGTTCTTATGCAAGTTATGATGGAGATGAAATTTTAAACTTCCAAGTAGAAGGTAATGTAATTTCTATTGAATCTATCGATGGAGGTACGATTTATCCTACTGATGACTTTTTAATCAAAGGTACAAAAGTAAATGGTAGTACGTTTGAATACAATGTATCTTTAGATAAGAGTAAATCAAATTATATCGCAAGAGTTTTTGGTAACTTTATCCCATGTTGTAGAACAAATAATCCTTTGTATGTTGAAGATTTATTTGAAAATAGCTTCAATTATTTATTGGATAACAATTTGGTATATTGTATCAAACCTTCTATTTGTTATATCAATACTTTAGATAACTATAAAGAACCGTATCAAGGTGCAATGACTCCTTGGGTTGTTTCTGAATTGAGAGGTAATAGAGTGTTTAGATTGTTCCGAGTTCATACATTTACTGATGGTAATGCTGCAAATACAGACATTAAAGTTTCTATCACAAATATTCGTCCTGATGCAAAAACATTTGACCTTCAAGTTAGAGGTTATGGTGATACAGATAAAAAACCTGTTATTCTTGAATCGTATTCAAGACTTACTTTCAGAGAACAAGATAATAACTTCATCGGAAGACGTATTGGTACTGTAGATGGTAACTATGTTCTTAATAGTAAGTATATTATGATTGAATTGGCTGCAGATTGTTTAGATGAATCATTCCCTGCAGGTTTTGAAGGTTATCCAGTTCGTGATTATGATTGTATGGCAAATCCTTTACTTGTCTACAAAACACAATATAACCCTACAGATAGAGTTAGACAAGTTTATCTTGGATTGAATGATGTTTTGGGATTTGATGCGGATTTCTTTGATTATAAAGGTAGACCTGCTGATCCAGATGTTCCTTTCTGGACTGGAACTACTAAAGGATTCCATATGGATTCAAATGCTACTTCTGCTACAGTTGAAGGTTATGGTGTTGTACAATTTGAAACAGGTATTCATTCTTTCAAAAATGAAGCTGATTTGGCTGGAACTTCTTATGAACAACTTATTGCAAGAAAATTCACTTTGGTTCCTTTTGGAGGTTTTGATGGATGGGATATTCATAGAAAAAGAAGAACAAATACAGATTTGTATACAGTTACAAGTTCTTTAGGACAAAAAGGTTTAACTTCAGGTGCATTCGATATTTATAGCTCTGAAAATATTAATGATGGACAAACTGTTATTAATTCAGATTACTATGCGTATCTTGAAGGTATCAGAAGTTTGAGAAATAGAAATGAATTCCGTATCAATCTTCTTGCGACACCTGGTATTAATACAAACGAACATTCAAATCTTGTAGAAGAGTCTATTGAAATGTGCGAAAGTGAAAGATGTGATACATTCTATATTCCTACAACATTAGATACAGATGATGCTGGTCAGGTTTTAAGAGTAAATGATGTTGTAAGTTCTATTCAAGATTTGTTTGATACTTCTTATGCTGCTACATACTTCCCTTGGGGTCAATTCCTTGATGAAGTTAACAATGTTTTTATTTGGATTCCTCCAACTGCTGAAGTAATGCGTGTATATGCTCTTAATGATAAATTGAGAAGACCTTGGTTTGCTCCTGCAGGTGTTGAAATGAGAACTCAATTCAAACAAGCAAGAAAGAAATTGAGAGAAGATGAAATGGATATTCTATATACTAATAGAATGAACTACCTTGCAACTTTCAAACAAGCTGATGGTTCATCTCCTGTATATGTTTGGGGTAATAATACTTTACAACTTGCTGATACTGCATTGACAGATATCAACGTAAGACGCTTACTTCTTTATACACAAAGATTGATTGAAGATGTTGGATTACCACTTCTTTTTGATCAAAATGATGAAGCTGTTAGAAGAAAGTTTGAAAATAAAGTTAATCCTATTCTCGCAAATATTAGAAACGAAAGAGGTCTTATTGATTTTAAAGTAGTTCTTGATCGTTCTAATGAATCGTTTAGTTCTAATGAAATGAAAGGTAAAATTCAAATTGCGCCTACAAGAGCATTAGAATATATTAACATAGAATTTGTATTAACTCCTGCAGGTGTTTCAGTTACAAGTTAAAAAATAAAATATAATCTTATGGAATTAAAAAAATATATATTGTTAGAATTAAGAAAAGCTAGTTTAGATGAAGCAGTGTTTGCTTTAAGTGGTTTCACCGATGCCATCCAATCAGATTTTTCTAGCTTCAGACAAGGCAAAACTAAACAAGAATTAATAGATTCTGAAGAAACTGCTATTCAATCAATAGTTCAATTATTTGATGGTGGATTTAGAGACTATTTAGAAAAAGATTTAAGAAAAAAGGTTAGACGTGAAAAAATTTCAATTTTGGCTATAGTTTCTAAATATTTAGGTACGCCATCTAATACTGCTTATACAAATAATATTTTAGCTTTAATTGGAACTCCAATGCTTAATTATTTCTTACAAAAAGCATTTGGTAAAGATTCTATATGGAGTAGAATAAGGCAAATAACTCCATTTATGAAAAAAGTTTCTACAGGTAACTATGCTTTAGATACTTCAATTTATACTGGATTAGCTAAAGCATTGGAAAGTGGGGCTGTTATGAATGAATTTATTAGTATAGCAGGATCTGATATTACTAATAAAGTTGATACTATAGCTAGTGATGGTGATTTTAAGAATCTTTTCTTATCTGAAGTTTTAGGTATAAATAGAGGTTTGAGAAGTGTTGGAAGAAGTATTGGTGCAAGTTTTCAAAATACAGGTGATGCGTTTAAAGATTTATTCGTAAAGAGAAAAGTTCGAGATAAATATAAATTGGTAAAAGAAATAATGAAATATTTACCGAGTTTAAAAAAGAGTTTAAGAGGTAAAATAAATGACGCATTTTTCGAAATGGAACATAATAAAATTGCTGCATTTTTCGGTGAAAGAGGTGTTAATATACGAAGTAACATTCAAGATATTTCAATTCCAATTACAAAAGCTGTTTTAAAACATCTAATGGAAAATGCTAAAGATTTATATTTTGAAGATTTACCATCTGATGTATCAGATATAGTTTATACGTTATTTACAAGTGATGTAGTAGCACAAAATGTCAATGGGGCTGTAATTTATATTATGAATAAAGTGTATAAAGATTTAAAATATGAAGAAGATAAAAGAAAACAATACCAAACTAAAAGCAGATACAACCGATGATAGATTGCACTAAAGTAAGAAAAATTACAATAAACCAAATACTTCCAAATGGAGAAGTGTTGACATCAATTATTTATTTTGATATTGATTCTGGTGATCAATTGACAGCTAATCAAGTTTCAAAATGTAATAATGTGCAATCATTAAACTTCTCTTGCGCAGTAGTTTGTAATCCTTCTTAAGATGGTTAATTGTGACAACATTAGAAAAATTACGATAAATCAACTTTTACCTAATGGTGAAGTTTTTATATCTACAATTTATTTTGATGTAGTTGCAGGAGAACAAGTTACAGCAAATAGCGTGAAGAAATGTAATAACATTCAACCTATAGATTTTTCTTGTGCAATAACCTGTAATCCTTTTGAAGAATCAGTTATTCCAAATTGCTGGTTAACTTTTTCTGAAGAATGTTGGATTGACGAAAGTGGAAATTATTGGGAAATTGGATAAAAAAATATATATAAATGATATTTATTTAAAAATAAAATAAAATAAGAAATACTATGGCTAATCTATTATTAAATGCTCCTTTAAAATACGAACCGAAAACACAAAATAGGTGGGTATTATTGTTTCCTGATGATATCGGAATCCAAACTTGGGCTGTAAAAACTGTTGGTACACCAAAAATAAATTTAGTAAAAAAGGATATGTCTTTCTTGAATACAAAGACTTATTATATTTCACAATACTCTTGGGAAAGCATGGAGTGTACGATTAGAGATTTTATAGCACCTTCACAATCCGAAGCTTTGATGGAATGGGTTCGTTTGCATGCCGAATCTGTTACAGGTCGTATGGGTTATAATGTAGGTATGGCAAAAGATATCATCCTTCAATCACTTGATCCTACAGGGGTTGCTACTGAAGAATGGTTGTTAAAAAATACAATTGTTGTTGATTCTGTGTCATTTGGTTCTTTTGATTATGATAACGGTGACGTTAGAGAATTATCTTTTACAATGCAACCTCAATATTGCGTTCACTTATTTGGTTAATTTTATAATAAAAAATTATTTTTGGGATGGAATTTTAAAATTCCATCCTTTTTTTTTATTTTTTATTTGACTTGCTATATATTATAAATAAAATTATGGAAATTGAAAAAAATGTTATGACGCAACAAATGCAACAGGTTAACTACAATACCTACGAACCTCAATCGGAAATTTTTCATTTACCCTCAAAAGGACTTTTTTATCCTCCAATAAATGAAAATGGTGATCGTTTGACATCTGTGAAAGTGTACGATTTGGTTACAGAAGATGAAAATATTCTTTTGAATCCTGCTTTATTTGAATCTGGGGAGATGATAGATGTTCTTTTGAAGAGAAAGGTGCAGACTCCTTATCCTATTGAAAAATTTACAACAGGTGATAGATTGTCTATTTTTTTATATCTTAGATCTACTATGGAAAGAATGTATAGGATTAGTGTGATAGATCCTAAGACAAATATACCATTTGATCACGAAGTTGATTTACTTGCTTTAGAATTAAAGGAATCTGTAGCACTACCAGGTCAAGATGGTTTATTTGAATATAAATTACCTAAAGCTGAAAGGATTGTCAAATTTCGACTTTCAACAGGTGAAGATGAAGCTGCAATAAGAAATAAAACTAAAAAGGAACAAGAGTTAAGAAAAAATGCAGAACCTTTTAACAGACTTTTAAAATTAGAACAACAAATTGTTTCTATTGAAGGTATAACTGATGTTTTTGAAAAAAGAAATTTCATCAAAAATATGCAAATTGGTGATAGTAGAAAACTTGTTAAATTTATGGATGAATGTATGCCTATTTTGAATTTTAATATTGAGGTATCCGCTCCAAGCGGTGGAACATTTCGTACAGATATGCCTATCACCGCTGAATTCTTTTTCCCCGATTTATAACCCCAATGTAACAAAACATTATCTTATGCAAAGATTGTACCTCGTACATAAAGGTAGGTTTTCCTGGGGCGATGTTATGAAAATGCCATTGTGGGAAAAAAAGTTTTATTATGAGGAATTAATTTCAATTCAAGAGGAAATTCAAAAAGAATTGGAAAAAAATAAAAAATAATAATATTTGGGGGGCTTTTAAAAAAAAGCCTCCCATTATATTTATAATAAATAATAATTTGATATGCCAACTATAGATATTGTTGCTTTACTGAAAGGTATAGGATCCTTTTTATATGGATTAGCTAAAGCAGAAGCTCCAACAGCTGCAGTATTTGGAGCTCAAGGTGTAATGATGGATGCTGTTTCAGCTGCTCTTGCACCAGTGGAAACATTCCTAGGTAAACTAGATAAAGATATTAAAGTAGGTCGAGAAGATTTTACACCAATGGGTGCGATCAAATATTGGAATGATGTTTATACTGAAATGAGTAAAGTTAATGTGCAGTTAGGTGTCGCTGGAAATATAAGCGAAGCTATGAAGGGTCAATTTAAAGAAGCTTTTGTTGAATTAGGTAATATGGGTGTTGAGGCAAAAGAGATTGCTGAAAATATCAAGCAATTTATGGATGATTATGGACGTGTCATGTTGCTTTCTAAACAAGAGATAGTTGAAATGTCTCAAATGGCAGAAGTTTTCGGTAAAGAATCTCTTGCGATTGTGACTTCTTATAAAGATTTAGGTCTTTCAATAGAAACCACAACTGCTCGAATGAAAAAGTTGACACTTGAATCAAATAAATATGGTGTTTTACCTTCGAGAGCTGTAAAGCTTATTAAGGAGAATTTAAGTGCTGTTGATAAATATTATTTCAAAGGGGGGACTAAGGCATTTGAGCATATGGCATTAAAAGCTGCAAGCTTGAATAATGATATGAAAGGTGCCTTTGCTACGATTGATAAGATATTAGATGGTGGTATTGAAGGTACTGTTGAAATGGCGCAAAAACTTCAGATAATGGGTGGACCAATCGCACAAATGGGAGATGTTTTTAGTCTTATGGACAAAGCATTAAGTGGTGATATTGAAGGATTGACAACTGATGTGGCAAAAGCTGCTGCTCAGATGGCAACAATAAATTCTGAGGGAGAAGTTATGTTTGATAAAGCAGCTATGTTACAGTTTAGAGAACTGGCTAAGGAATTACCTTTTGATATTCAAGAGATAACCAAGCTTGGTAAAACAATGGCTAAAGAAATGGATATCAGTAAGCAGTTGGATTTAAGTTTAAAATCAACTCCAGCGGAATTTGAGAAAATGACTAAAAAGGTTGCTGGTGCTGTTAAAGGTAAAAATGCTTTTGGTGATTGGGTTGTAACAATTGATGGTATAGAGAAAAAAGTTCAAGATTTAACTGAAGAAGATATTAATGCTAAGTTATCTATATCTCCTGAAGGTGATGAAAAAGACACCTTTAAGGAAATTGTTAGGTCTAATATGGACTTAGGTGCTGTTATACAAACTTTAATTCATGAATTAAAAAGGTCTGCATTATCAGGAGCTGGAGATTATTATAAAGAACTGATGCCTAAGTTAAGGGAAATTGCTGATACTGCAAGTGGTTATTTAAAATATTATACAGAAGCTTTTTCAGATATGTCTAAAAAGGCTTATGAAAATGCTGATAAAGTTTTAGATCCACTAGCTCAAAGTGATTTATTAGGTGCTTTAGGAGGAATTAAAGATAATCTATTAGGCACACTAACAACATTTTGGGATATGTTTAAAGGTGCTATTTATGAAGTAGGCAAAGTTCTTGGAAATGCATTATGGAATGCTGGTCAATATATTATGGCAGGGTTTTTCTATGGTGTAGATTATATGATATTTTCACTTAAAAAGGGATTGTTTGAGGCTGCTAATGAAATTGTAAAAACAATAATCGGACCTATATTGGCACCTTTTAATATAAATCCAAACTTAATTGATACTTCAACAATGCAAATGGATTCATTTTCAGATTGGATGAAAAAGAATAACTATAAAATTGTTGATGTATTTAAAGATTTTAATTGGAATAATATTATAGATCCTATTATGAAAGGCACTGAAGAAAAATATAAACCAATACCAGGTCTCAGTGAATTTGGAAGTGATTATATAAGAAATATGATACCTAATGAAGGTGAAAAACCAAAAACTGTTGATAATAAACAATATTTAGAAGTTAAAGGTGAAATAATGTTGATAAATGCTGATGGGTCAAAAGTACCATTAACTGAAGAACAGATTGTAGAATTAGTTAAGAAGCTTTCGCTGGGTACTTTTAGATCACCTGGTGGTGGGGGATAATAAAATATAAATGTTAATAATTATAATAAAATAAAATATGGCAACATTATTATCTTTAATAGGTGAAAATGAAAGATTTCGATTAAAACCAAAGAATCTTAATGGGACTGATGATGTCACAGAAAATGGATTTTCATCTTATTTAGATGATTATGGTACAACTGCTATACAAGACTATAGTGATGATGTTAATACTGAATCTCCATCTGTTTCAGAAGTTGGTGATATAGCTTTAAGAGATTCAAAAGATTATAATATATTTCCTCAAGATACTTACAGCGAAGCAGAAGTTGAACGAATTGATGTTTCAGTTATTGATATGCCTGGAATTGATGAGATAAGTGAAGACATCTATCTTTCAAGAACTGTATATAACAAATATTCAAATTTAGAATATATCCCACTGGAAGTTCTTGATGCAGTTGGAGTGCAAAGTTACGATGGAACGTATGGTGATTATATTGGAACAATTCTTTCAAATCTTGAACAACGTGGAAATACACTTGCCGATATTTTTATTGGTCGATGGAATCTTGAAGATTCTCCAATAGGTGTTATAGGTGGTGAGGCATTATATCAAGCATTGACAACTCAATTTAAAGATGGTGTTTCAAGAAAAGTTGTTGGGATTCTAAATAAAAATGTTCTTTCTTTATTGGAAGGCGATGCTTTAATAAGAGAGGATTATGAGATTACAAATCCAAAAAATAGACTTGCAAGAGCTGCAGAATTTGCTGCAAAGTTAAGCAGTCTTGAGAACCCATTGTCATATCTTCCAGAAGATGTTTTTAATTACAATAGAGTTAGAACTGTTACCGATGGAAATGTTCGTTATATTGGCTCAGAATTGACTTATAAAGACCAAGTGGCACTTATACTGCAATATACAGGAAAAGGTCAAGAGAAGCAATTATTGAGCCTTGTGGACTTAAATATTTACAAAAATGAAATTGAAGGTAGAACTAGAACTATAAGAGCTAATACGTACACAAATTTTATTAAAGGAGCTATAAATAATTTAGATAATTCTGATTTTATTGTTAAAGGAGATTTAATTATACCTGCACCTGATGGTTATTATGAGCCATATGGTGTTATAAGTAGACATAAAAATAATGATAAAAGTTTTGGTACTCCAGAAAAACAATTATTTTCTGATGGGTTTTGGTTTGTATGGACAACTGATGCATTTAATCTAACACCTTCAGTTGTTGATGAATCATATTCTGTAGGATGGGTTGCTAGAGAGAATCCATTTAAATCTAAATCATTATTATACAAAACTCAAGAATTAGTAAATTCTCAGCAAGCATTTTTAGATTTAAGTAAAAAAGAGTTTATAGAAATTGTTGATGGGGATCCGAAAATAATTTCAAGAGGTGATGCAACTACTGCCTCTGGAGATTATACTGATGATGATGGTACTCTAATTAAACAGGGTGAATATTTTAGAGTTTGGACTAAACAAAGAGGTTATAATAGGCTTGATAGAACTTTGAGGCATCGTGGTTTGGATAATGGTGAAAAACGAACTGTTCTTAATGATAATGGTATTCCTAATTATGCTCCGACTATAAGGGAGGCTAATAGAAGTAACGGTCTTGTTTCAGATGAGGTTATTAAGAGGTATATGCTTTCTCTTGAGAATCTTGCTTGGAATGATTATATGGATGATTTACCTGAATGTGAGCAAGGTCCTGGCGATCCACTAACAGGTACAAGAGGTCGTATTATGTGGTTTCCTCCATATAATTTAAGTTTTGATGAAACTTCTACAGCTTCTTGGCAAGACCATTCTTTCATAGGTAGAGGTGAAAAAATATATACATACACTAATACTGATAGAAGTGGAAATCTTTCATTTCAAATTCTTGTAGACCATCCAGATGTAATACATACTTTAGTTGGAGAAAAAACTCAATTCTGGGAAAGATATTTCAAAGGAGATAAGCTTGTTCAAGAGGAAGCTATCAAAAGATATAAAGAGCTTACAAAATTATCGCAGAAAGAATTAGATGAAATAAAAAAGATTCAAAATAATAATTTACCAAGATTTAAGAAGGTTCCTGTTAAGGTTAAACCTAAAAAAGAGGTTGAACAAAAAAAGGCTGAAGAGACAAAAAAGAAAGTTGATGAAAATAAAAAAAAGTTAGAAGAAAATAGTGATAAAAAGAAGGAAAATCAACAAACTGAAGATAAAACTGGCACTAAAGACTTACCATTAGGCGCACTTCTTTTGAGTGTATATTTTCCTAATGATGAAAAAACTATACCACTTGCTCCAGTAACATATAATTATTCTTCAGAGGATGATAGCTATACTGTTGATAATAATTTGTCTTTAAAAACGTTACAATTAAAAAATTACGGTTATGAAGGTGGACCAAAAATAAATGAATTAGGATTTCTTTCTAGTGATAAATATACTATAGAAAATATTTCAGGTTTAAAATATAAATTGCAAGGGTCAAATACTGCTGTAAATATAAATTATACTTATAAGGAAGGAAAACTTGTTTCTAATCAATATGTTTGTAAAAATCTTGCAATTTCAGCTATAGGTTATAAAGATAGAAATAATCTTGGATTAAATAATAAATTTTATTTTGAATGGAAATCTTCATTTTTGAAGTTATTAAAAGGAGTTAAAAAAGCTAAAGTAACTATAATGGGTAATGCTTCAGGTGCAATACCTGTTGGAAGTACTAATACAGCTTTAGCATCTGGTAGAGCAAATAATGTAAAAACTTGGTTTGAACAAAATGTAATTAAACTCCTTAAAACTCTTAATCAAGACACTACTGGTATAGAAATAGTGGTTGAAAGTCAAGGTGACTTAGAAGACGTTGCCTTAAAACAACAAAATGCTGAATTGCAAAAAAATGGTTTGGCAGGTATTCCTTTTTGTCAAGATTGTGATGAATCCGATAAAGAAGCGTGTAAAAAAACAAGAAGAGTTGATATTTTTGTTAAGGTTTTGGATGAAGTTGTTGTGCCTCCTATAGTAGATCCAAATACAAATGAACCAAATATACCACCGTTTAATCCTACTGGAAGTACAATTACACCTGAAGAGGAACCAATTGTTGAGCCAACTATAGAAGACACAATAGAAGACCTTGAAACTTCTGAAGAGTTAATTCCTGATGACACTCAAGACAATATGGATCCAAATGGAGACCCTAACGAACCTGTTATAGACCCTGCGATCCTTAGAAAATTAGTTTATACTGAATGTGATTTTTTCAAATATCTTGAAACAGATCAACCTTTTACATATCAAACAATAAGTGAAAAAATAAAATATTTCACCCCTGCATTTCATTCTATTACACCTCAAGGATTAAATTCCAGACTTACGTTTTTACATCAATGTACAAGACAAGGTGATAGTATTGGAATGGATGGTGTAGATAATATTAAAAATCTTGCATTTGGTAGACCTCCTGTTTGTATCCTAAGAATTGGTGATTTTTTTCATGTGAAAATTATAATTGAAACTTTAAGTATAAAATATGCAAATGATACTATTACATGGGATACAAATCCTGAAGGTATAGGAGTTCAACCAATGGTTGCAGATGTTTCTTTAGCAATAAAAATACTTGGTGGAATGTCATTGACAGCTCCAATAAACCGATTGCAAAATGCATTATCATTTAATTTTTATGCTAATACTGAAGTTTATGATAAAAGGGCTGATAGTGTAGTTTTTGAACAAAAATTTGATAAGGATGGTAAATTAGATATCGATTCAACTTATGGTACTCTCAAGGCAGCAAAAATTGTCGATGGTATAAAACTTTCATCTCTAATAAAATTAAGTGAAGCTCAAAAGCAGAAAAGATTGGCTAAAATTCGATTAGAAAGTAGATTGGTTAATCCAACTTCAACGGAACCTATTGTATCAACAGAAAAAATCACTACAGCTGGTGATATTAATTCGTTATTAGAATATAAAGCTAATGCAGGTGTACCTTTAACTCCCTTTGAAAAAATATTGACATCTATTGGAATTGAAACAAAGAATAAATTTTTATTTGAAAGTTTAGATCCTAAAGATTCAAAAAGTATAAAAGATACTATGATTGGAAACTTACAAGAAGAAACTTCTTTATTAAATGAGCAAGCTAAAGATTTATATACAAGAAGATTTAATTCAAAAAATCCAGATGATGTAGAGTATTTAAATAAATTATTAAAAACAGGTGAGCCTTTTAATCCTAAAATTCCTGCATCAGCTAGACAATATACTGATTTCGCAGAATCAATGAAGCAATATGTTGAAGTAAGTGTCAGTGATCCTAATAAATTAACTGAAGTGGATATAACTAAAACAATTGACGAATATTTGACTGCTTATAGGCAAATTTGGGTTGAATCAACTATATTAAGAAGATAAATAAATTATGGATAGTATAAATAGATATCAAAAATTCACATCTAATAGTGAGATGAAAATAATGCCTTTTATAAAAATTAGGGTAAAGGGTAGTGACAAAAGTATTATTTGGAATAAAAGTACTCATAGGTTAGATGTATTGAGCCAAAGATATTATGGTGTTCCTGATGCAGGGTGGCTTATAATGATGGCAAATGCACAATATGGTACTGATGAATTCGATATTCCAGATGGAGAATTAGTAATAATTCCTTATCCTTACAAAACATCTATACAATCTTATTTAGATGAGATTGTAAGATTTGATGCTAAATTTGGGATTTAGATAATTATAAGCTAAATTAAATAAAAAAATGGGTGATATAGAAACAATTTCAAATGATAACTTTTTTACAGTGGTTGTTGACCCAAATGGACTCAATAAACAGAATGTACGTAATGAAGACTTATTTATATACGTAGATTTTAGGTCTTTACCTAAAACTAGGTCTGTTGTTCAAACGGATGGTTCTGTTACTAATGAAGTATTTGAAACTAAAGGTGTAAGCTTTATTGCCTCTAAAAAACAAAATGGTTCTAATTATCTTACAACTGATTATACTAATATAGGTGGTAGTAATCCTAAAGAAGAAGAAGGATTTGGTATTAAGAGTATAAGTATTGAATATGGAAAAGAATTTAATCCTATTATTAAAATAGAGTTTGTGGATGTAAGAGGTGCAGGGCTTTTTAATGGATATGAAACGGTTGATGATGAGGGTATACTTTCTAATAATTCTACTTTTTCTTCATTTTTTTCTCTACCTTATCCATTATTCAAATTAACCGTAAAAGGGTTTTATGGAAAGGCTGTTTCTTATTGTTTACATTTAATGAAATGGTCACTAGAATTAGATGGTGAAAATGGGGATTTTAAAATTATTGCAGAATTTCAAGGTTACACTTTTGCATTTTTTAATGATATATTGTTGAAACATGTTATAACTATTATTAATATGAATGTTGGGCAAGAAGCTCTAAAGGGACATGGTGTAATTTCAATATCAGAATTAGTAACTCGTTTAGGAAAATTAACAAGTATTTCTGAAGAATATAAAAAGAATAGTAAAACTTTTGAAGAGTTAAAATTTATAAATTCATTATTACTTGATAGAATTGAAATTTTATCAAATAGTATAGGTGAAGTTATGACTGTTGCAAATATTTCCTCTTTTGGTACACCTCTTCCGATACCGCAATTAAAAAATGGTACTGATCAACTTTTTGTTAGAGATGTGGCATTAATTTCTGAAGAAAAACTTGAAACATTAAAATTTATAATTGAAGACCTTGGAAAATATGTAAAAGAATATAATGATTTTATCAAAACGAATTCATCTAAATATCCTTATGGAAATGAATATAAAATTGATGATTTTAATATTTCTGTGCCTACAATTGCATATGTTATAGATGATAGTACAACTAATATTATAATTGATAAAGTAAAAAAGGATGGATTATCTGATAATAATGCATTAACTACTACTACTGCTATTAGAAGTAGGTTAAATTTACCAAATAATTCAACTAAGAAATTTTATATAATTGATTTTCATAAATTCAGAAAAGAGATTTCTCAAATTAAAAGTGATTTATCAAAAAAGAAAAGTAATGTTGAAAAGAAAGTTAATGATGAATTAAACAGCGATATAGAAACTCAATTAAATTTAAAATTAAATATTTCAAATGTATATGAAATCATTCTTGGAAATGTTGAAGCGTATTTGAAGGTTGTTCATGATTATGCAGTTGCTGCAGATAGTCCTTCTATTCAATCTCAAAGGCTAAGTGCTATTAGAGGTGCTGTTACAGATATTCCTATCACCTATGAAAATAGAGTTTTCCCATTTCCATCTGTTTTTGATTCAAATACAGGCGAAGAGGTTTGGATTGGGGATATTGTTGGAGACGATAACCCTTATTTCCCAGAAATTGAACTTGTTAGGTTAAGTTTGAACTCTGCTGTGACTTCTGAAGGAAAAAATGTTAAAGATAGAGAAAAAAATGATTCAAGTACAAGTGTAACTCCTACTGAAGGAGGTTGGATGCCATTATCTTTAGAACATAGTTTGCCTAGAGGTAGAGCTTATTTTTTACCTAATGGTGATCCAATTACAGATACACCAACTGAAGAGTTTAGTAATCCTTACATTTATAAATATCCATCAATTACGCTTAATTCATCTGAAAAGATTATTGGAGCTTATAATACTGATTTATCGAATGGTCTTTTTGCAGCTTATTATGAAATGGGTTTTGATAATGATACAATATTATTTTTAGCCAAACTTGATGCATGTTTTGCGTATAATAATACAAATGATAAATATGTTAGAGATCTTTTAAATAATATAACTTTAGAAGATTTTTATCTTTTTAATTCAATCGATGCTATTTTTTTTATGAAAGAACCTATTTTAATAGGGAGTTCAATTGATACAAAAGGAACAGTATTGGAAAATCTTTCTTTAAACCCTAGTTTTGCTTCAGATAGTAAAATAATAAAAAACATACAAAATCAACCTAAACGTAATCTCATTAAAGATGTAAATGATGAAATAGAAGCACAAAAAAAACCTTTAGAAGATATATTAATTCCTAATAAACATAAAACTATTCATAGGCAGATTGATAAAAATACTTATCTGATTAAAGGTGATATTACAGATTTATTATGGACTAATGAAGTAAAAGCTAACATAAGAAAATTCTATAAATCTGAAACGAGTAATGATTTACTACAGAAGGATCCTGTTAGTTTTACCATTTCATCTAAGATAAATGATTTTTCAATTTTTGATGGTCAAATTAATCCAGCAGTTGATTTTGTTAAATCTATAGATCCAAATAGTAAATTTACAAATATAAAAAGAAGTAAAATTGGTTTAAATTTATTTCCATCTTTTTCTACGGTTTTAAGTAGACCAACAAACACTGATTCAATATTAGATACCATTTATTATAAAAGTGCTTCAACTACAGAAAGAGCATACTTGTTCTTATTAACAACTCCTATTGATGAAACTTATGATTTTTATGAGATGTTATCATATGGAGGTATGTATAAAATCACTAAAATGCAATTGGCTTGGGTTTCAGCTCAATTTTGGAGGGCAAAATATATAAAAGATTTTGGTGTAGATGTTTTTGTTGGTATTTTTGATAAAGTTGTAGATAATGTTACAAATAATATATTAACAATTCCTGATACTACATCAGAGCGTCAATTATTAAATGAATTATCAAATCAATTAACTCAATTAGGAAAGGATACTGAAAGATATTTACCTGATTTATCAGCATTTTCACAAGAGTTTATTGATAAACTCATAAGTTTTTATGTAAATTGGGTTGTAAATTCTTATACTCCAGACCCAAATTTATTAATATCTGATTATACTAATCAAGATAAAAGTTTAGAGAATACGTTATTTAATTTTATGGATCTTTATAGTGTTGGTGCAAATAATCCTATTAATGGTTCTCAAAATTTTGCTGCATTTCAATATTATTATGAATTACTTTTAAAAGAATTTACTGAACCTGTTGATTTTTTTGTTAATTCTAATTATAATATAGAAATTGAAACAAATAGAGATGGAATTCCAAATGAATTTTCTTTATCTTACTATAAAGAATGGTTATCAACATTTAAAAAACTTTATCTCAAGAGTAATAATACAACTACAAATACCACTACAACTACTACTGGATCTGATCCGTATTATATAACAGATAAAGACACTAAATTAGCTGCATATAAATATTTTAAAAATTTATATGATAAGTGGCTTGCTGGTACTAAAGATGGAAAAGTTTTTAATTCTTGCTCAGGGGGTTTAAGTAATGTTCCAGGTTCTAAGTTAATAGATAGATTTCATTTTGTAGATTCGACATTTAATCCAATAGGACATATTGCTGTTGTTGACCCTGAAATGTTAAGAACTTTAACAAATACAGGGGATTTGCCTTTGTTAAATTTTTTATCTAAACTTTCAGATGCATCAGGGTTTAATAATTTTATTTTACCTTCTTTTGTAAACTATAAAACGCCTAGAGCAGGTTTAGAAATGTGGAAACCTCAAACTACAGTAGAAAATGTAAATTCTGGTGCAGCATTCTTTTGTGTATATAATAAAAATCAAAGCTCTAAAGTTTTAGACATTGGTAAAAAATCTTTTTATGTTAATGATGGATTTGATTTTAGAGATACTGACATAGGTAATATACCAACAGGATTTAAAAAGAGGGTTCCTTTGAATATTGATCAAATTCCTAAAGATAAAGATAAGTATAATTTAGTTGTATTTAGGGTTGGATATGCGGATCAAAATCAAAACATCTTTAAGACCATAAAGATGAATCAAACTGAACATAAAGCTTCTATCGAATTTATTACTAGTCTTGTTGATTATTTTGATTCAAAAGGTGGTACAAAGCCAATGTACAAAAAAGCTAATTTATATAACCTATTTTCTTTGAGGTCTTATCAAGTAGATGTTACTTGTCTTGGTAATTTAAATTTGCATCCTTTGAATTACTTTCAACTTGATAATGTTCCATTTTATCATGGGGCATATCAAATTATAAAGGTAAATCATAATATAACACCACATAATGCTGAAACAAGTTTTTCTGGTATTAGAATGCCAAGACATTTGCATCCAATTGTAAAAACTGTTACAGCTTATGTTAAAATACCATTATCAGATTCTTTATTTAATCAAAATGAAAGACGTAAACCTGTATTCAGACCTTTAGGTGCTAATTATTCGGAAGCTGAGATTGCTAAAAATAACTCTGGTTCATCTCCAGGAGTAAAATCTTATAAATTAGGTGAAAATGTTGGTACAGCTACTTCTGTGACTACACCTGCATTTACAGGTTCTCTTATGAATATTTCAGGATTATCTGCAAATGAAGTTAAACCATTGAATTTAATTGAAAATGCAACATCTTTAGATAGATCTGGTTTATGGGCGAAAAATACACTTTCTCCAAAAATTAATATATCTACTTCTGAATATACTTCATTAATGAACAAAGCGAGACAATCAAATTCTCCTTCTGCTCAAATAATTTTAACAAATCAAACGGTTTCTAAAGATAAACTTGGCACTTTAGATGCATATCTAAAAGGATTGAATAAAAAACCTTATATTGTAGGCAAATCGAGGGTTGCAAGACCGCTCACAAATAAAGCTGATCTTGATGCAGCATATGGGTATATTGAATTATCTACTTTACCTGAAGATGATTCTCTTTCAACTCCAGGTAGAAAAGAATTTGTTTCGAAATATATAAGAAATTATACTTTACCTTTTAAATTAAGAGGAGTAACAAATAATGGTAATATTATAGATTTAGGAACATCCTTTCCTTTTCATAAAGAGGTTGGTGATTCTTTTGTTTATGCTATGAAAGAAGTTTTAGATTTCTACGGTCTTGAAAATATTGAAAATCTAGGTATAAATATATCTGCTGGGACATTTAATTATAGAAGGATGAGGGGTAAGGCTATGCCATCGTTACATGCTTATGGTGCAGCTATAGATTTAGGAGCTGGACAGTATTTTAATGCTCATAAATGGACTAAAAAGGATGCATTATTTGCATTACCTGTTTATAGACCTTTTTTAGATATAATGGAAAAATGGGGTTGGTACAATCAAGGGAGATATTATAATAACGATTATATGCATTTTCAAGCTGCAACATATGGAAATATAGTAAATTATTAAAATATGAAACCATTTATTTACGGAGATATCAAAGTATCAGAATTTAATCAAAAAATTACACAATTATTAGACCCTAATAAACCACAATTATTAGGGGTAAGTCCATTTCAAAGTTATAAATGGGTTTTAGCAGTTTTGGCAGAACTCGGAATCACTTTACCTGAAGATATAGATTCAGCTTGGGTATTATTTACTAAAATTAATGATGTAAGTATGAGATATATCAATAAAGATGTATTTTCATTAGGAATTCAAAGTTCTTTTGACAATGCTTTACTTTCAAAAGAAATAAAAAGTGGTTCTATTGTATTTGGTTATTTTCCTGGACATCCTTATGTTTTTAGGTCAATAGATAAAATGATCACAAATGTGATTTCACCTGTAAAAATTTTTCAATTAAATAGATTCTTAAAAAGAGATGATAAGGTAAATTTAAATACATCTGAAAGTGACTTTGGTTTTTTTGATACAACTCCTATGAATAAAATGGTTTTTTCTGAAAAGGGGTATAAAGAAAAATGGGAAGATGTTGATAATAAAATTTTGATAAATAAAAAATTACCATTTGCACCTATAAATCACGTTGGGATATATTATAACGGTCATTTTTTTAATTTAACATCTACTTTAACTGTTGAAGCTCCTGAAGCATTTAGAGCTGTAGCATTCTATAATTTTAAGAATGGATTTTTAAAGGTTAGAGAACTTTTAGGTGATATTAGAGATGCTGTAAATACTGCAAATGACATAGCCAATGAAATAAAAAATGATGTTAGAGTTGTAAATAATGAATTTAATAGAATTGGGAACCTTACTGGCATTGAAGATGTTAATAAGGTAATCAAAGATATTAACTTCTAATGAAAATCGGTAATATTCTAACGAATTCTTTATACGTTCCAGATTATTTGAATAATGTTTCTTTTGTGGAAGAATGTGTTCCTACGATTATTGTCGGATGGAAAGCTGCAAAAGAACTTTATCCAGATATGTCATTAAGAGATTGGAAAATTTCCGATAATATTTATTGGACTATGGATAGTCAAGATGATAAAATGAAAATGGAAAGTGATCTTTTGAGGTTTAAATCTATATGTTTGGACACCATAATAAAAAAATATCAGTTCACTTATATTGATTTATTGCTGAATCCTTCACCAGCACTTGATTTCAGCCATTCCGACAAAATACTTTTGACAAACAGTATAATCTATATTAAGAATCTCAAAAGTATTGTCTCTATATCTTTAGAATTAAGTAGTAGTGTAGGTTATGATATATTTAAACTTATTCCTAATAATATTTTAGTGTTGGATGAAACAGCCGAAAACAAATTTGGCGTGGAAAATAAATTTTTATTATGTTTTTTATAGTTAATGATATTTATAATAAAACAAATTAACTTAAAACCTTAAAACTATGGCATGCGGAAAACCTGTTGGAAGAGTATTCACAAATGGACTTTGTTTGAATCCTAAAACAAACTACAGATATAATCAAGACACTGCTTCAGATAATATTGTAGCGATCTTCAAAGCAAAATATAATTTACTATGATTAATGATAAAAAGAATGAAGCACTTGATGCCTTTTTAGGTGAAGAAAGTGTGAAAGAAACAAAAAAAGAAACTGTAAAAACAGTTAAAAAAACATCTAAATCAGGCGAAATCGTAGAACATGTTGAGAAGAAACTTGTTCTTGAAGATGGAAGACAACTTTTAATATGAGAAAATTGGATATTGACAAAATCAGTAGAAGACTAATACAGATAACAGAGGCTATTAGCCCTGAAAGTTATTATTCTTTAGATGAAGACGATGTATTGAGCGAACAGGATGCAGCTCCTGCTGAAGGTGAAGGGGCTATAGATCAAGAATTAGATCAGATTATGGCTGGTGTTGGTGGTGAAACACCTGCAGCTGAAGGAGCACCTGCAGCACCAACTGACCCTACAGCTCCACCTGCAGCACCTGCAGCAACTCCTACTACTCCAGAGGCAGTACCAACTGAACCTATGGCTCCAGAAACACCTTCTGAAGAGGAAGTAGAGGTAGATGTTACAGACATTGTAAATAAAGTTGAGGGAACAGAAAATTCTGTTGAAGATGTTGAAGAAAAGATTGACAATATTGGAAGCCAGCTTAATCAATACATTGAGAAACTTACACAAGTTAACAGTGAATTGATGGATAAGATTTCTGAACTTGAATCTAACATGAATAAACAATTTTCAAAAAGAAATCCCACTCCAAATGAACAATTAATGTTGAGGTCTATGTCTTCATATCCTTATAATCAAAAATTATCAGATTACTGGGAAATAGGTGAAAAAGATTATTTCAAACCAAAAGGTAATATGGTTGATGATACAGAAGATGAAGAACCTGAAGAATACATTTTAACAAAAGACGATATTGAAAGTACATTTAACCCAACGGATATTAAAAAAACTTTCTAAAAATTGAACTATTTGCATTTTGATGCAGTTATACTTACAACTTACATTTATTTTTAACAACTTAAAATTTTACAACTTATGGCAATCGGTAATCAAAACGCTACAGGAAGTAGCAAAAAAATCGAATCACCTTTCAAAGGTTTTACGAATTACAATCTTCAAGTTTTCACAAAAGATGGTGAAAACGTTTTTAAAATTGAAAGAAGTTTCATCATGAATTCCCCAAAGGAAGAAATGTTTGATTCTGAAGAAGAGTTTAAAAAGGCTGAAGCGGAACATTCAAAGCTTATGGCAAAGTATCGCAAACATGTTGAGAAATGTCAATTGAATCCGACAGATAAAGATTCTTCTTACTATATCAGACAATATGAAAGAAACATGAAACTTCAATCTGAAGGTGGGGATAAAGTGATTTACGCATCATATCCTGCGGAAACTCCCACTTCAAATATGATTGATGGAGTCATTTTTAACATGTCTCAAAAACTGGATGTTATTTCAGACAAGCAAAAAACTGAAAAAGTTTACTTTGATTTGGTAGATTTCAAAAATAAAGAAATCTATCGTGTCAACAGTAGCTTTTCTACAGCAACAAGAGGTTGGTTAGATTCTATGCTTAGAATTGAAGATTTCAAAAATCCTATTCAATTGAAATTTGAAATTGAAATGGATGCACAGAAAGATTTCAAAGAGCCAAAGCTTAGAGATGGGAAACAAATCATCAACGCTGTGCTTATGAATGAATTCAGAGATGGATACTATCGTAAGAAAGTTAAGCCTCTTTACTATCAGTATGAAAAACTGAAAGAAGGTGAAAAGGGTAAGAAAGGTGAAACCCACAAACATATCTGCACTGAACCTGATGCTCAAGAATATCATGATGCACTTCAGTTTGCTATCAAGAAAAGCTTCAATGGAGATATCATTGATTTCTTTGTGAATAAAGTAAATAACGTTATTATTCCAAGAATTCAAAAGAGTATGGTTGAACTTTTTGATGAAAAAGGTTATTCAGTAGAATACATGAAAAATGAAAAAACTGAATTGTTCACACCTTATTTTAAAAGAAGTGGCAATACTCCTTCTGAAGAAGAATTTGTTTCTAATGAAGTTAGTGCCTCAACAAAATTCAATGAAGAAGACTTACCCTTTTAACTAACCCTATAATTAACTCAGGTTCTCATTTTTTTATAAGGTGAGAACCTTTTTTATATTTTAAAATTATGGATTTACATACATTAAATAAAAAAATTTTAAAAGGCGTTAGCTTAGAAGATGGAGATTTCAGAAATAATGCTTTAGAAGCCTTAATAAAAATTTATGAATCTGGAGCAGAATTCAAAAAAAGTAAGCTTCATGGCTCAGATATTGATTTAGATTTTATTTCTGCAGATATGTCAAATATTGCATCATATATGTTTACAATAGGAATGGCAAAATCTATATCTAAAACACTTTTAGAAAACTCACAAGCTGTAGCTGACAGAAAATTATATGATACCGATAGAGAGTATTATAAAAATTCGTCTAAATCTTCTACTATTCATACTACAAACATAAGGGGTATGGATGAGGTTAGACCATTCTTTCAATTATATTATCTTTTCAATGAGTTATATGAAGATTTAAATAGGCTTTTTGAAGGCTTAAGATCTATTTCCTCCAATAGAAGATTTGAGATTGAAAAAGGATTGATTGATTATACCATTAGAAAAAAGAAATAACAATATTTTATAACCAATTTAAATTATTTATTATGCTTGAAGAAATTTTAGAACTTTATTCTGAAGAAGAATTATTGATTGCAGATGGATTTAATGATGCCATTATAGGTATCGATGGAAATTCGTTAAGAATTATCTATTCCGTAACAAAATGTATTGAAATTCTAATGAAAGATATGCCTGAAGAAGATGCATTAGAATATTTTAGTTATAATGTATCTGGTGCATATGTAGGTGAAAAAACCCCTATATGGTGTGAAGATAATTTTTAATGTTCCACGTGAAACAATTTGAAAAATGAAAACTTTATTAGTAGATGGAAACTCCTTGTTCAAAAATTCTTTTGAAGCCACAAGCAATACAAAAGAATATGAAAAGAATATCAACGGAGTTTTACTTTTTTTATCAAAATTAAGATCTATTGTTGATTCAGATCGGTACTCTCATCTTAAAGTAGTCTTCGATGGAGAAAAAAGTGGCTCCTTAAGAAGAAATCTCTATTCTGCGTATAAACTTAAGCGAGAAGAAAGAAAATTGAATGCAGAGGAAACTGAAAAGAATCAGAAATATAAATCTCAAAAGGAGGAGTTAAAATCCTACCTGAAACATTTCTGCTTAGTTTATGAAGATAAAGTTGTAGAAGCTGATGATGTTATTGCTTATTATGTAAGAAATAAACCTTCAAATGAAAAAATAACAATTGTCACTGGAGATTTTGATTTGCTTCAATTAATTTCAAAAGATGTAGATGTTTATTATCTGAATAAAAAATTCAAAAATAAGACCAGGGAGGTTGAAAGATATGAAAAAGATAAAGATAGAGTTCATCTAATAATAGATCATAAAAATTTCAAAAAGTTTTATGGGTTTCCTTATGAGAATATTGCTATAATTAAAACAATTTGTGGCGATGAATCTGATGAAATAAAAAATATAAAGGGTATAAAAGAAACAACATTATTCAATTTATTTCCAGTTTTAAAAGAAAAAGTTTTAAATTTAGAAGAAATTAAACATATTTGTTTGAACTTTGTTAAAAATGCTGATGTTATCTCCAGTGACAAAGAAAAATTTTCTTTATTAAAGGAAGATTTGAAACAAAAAGGTTTAAAATATCAATCGATGTATAATTCATACCAGAATATTTTAAATGGTATTACAGATGGAGTACAAGGAAATAATATTCTTGAAATAAATAAAAGGATTGTTGACTTGTCAAATCTTGAATTTATTACAAATGAATGTATATTAAATCTAAAGAACTTAAATTATTTTTCTGATGAAAAAATTGAAGCCAAAGATGCAGCTGAAATGATTTCGAAAATGAAAAAAACTGGAATACACGATGTCATAGTCGATAAATATAAATCAATTAATTATTTCTTTAAACCCTTTAAAAAAACTTTTAAAAATGCGTGATTACACAAGGAAACCTAACAGGTTCACATTTAGATTACTTTACAATGATGAAATAGTAACTTCTTCAGAAAGAGATTTTGATGCTCCATTTCCAGAGGAATTCAATTTATCAAAATTATTAGACAAAAAAATCCATTTGAAGGTAGATGATTCTGTAATGAATCATGTTAATTACACTAATACTTTTGAAAATTCATGGGAAGCTATAGAATTAGGAGAAGCTGTTTCAGAAATTTTTAGACTTATTTTAAGAAATGGTACTGAACAGTATCTTTATAACCTTAATAGGTCTGAAAGAACGTTGTTGCTCGGAGATATGATGTCGATATCTGATGCTAATAAAACTATTAAGACTGAAAATAGTGCGACACAAGAATTGGTTGGTTATAGACAAAATGTTAACAATTGGTTCAAACAAAAAAATAATAAGTACACATTCGTAATTATTGATAGACGTTCTTTAGTAAGAAGAGATAATGGGATGTTTAACGATTTGAAGGATCTGAATAACAAAATCGATGTACTTAGAGAAAAAGCTCAATACGGAAAGATTACAAAAGAAGAATTAGATATACTCAAAAGTCTTGAAAAAACGCTTCAGAGTAATTACTACGAAAGAGAAATTTTTAGGTATTCTATAAGTGCAGATGATTTTTCTTATAATGGAACTACATTTGTACCACCAATCGGAGTTATTTGGAAAGATTTCAATACTAGTTTTAATTCTCCTAATGAAGACATGAGAAGTTCTATTGAATACCATGATATTTCTGAATTCTCATCATTTTCTGAAAGAGCTATGAATTTAAGATTTAAGCTCCAGGTTATGAGAAATGCTCATCAAGAGGTTGAAAAGATGGGGGATAACATCAAAACAGCTTCAATCGAGAAAGATATCAGAAAAGTCGAATCTGAACTCATTAAGGTTGAAAATACCTACTTTAAAGGAATCCGAACTTTAATCAAAGAATATATAAATATGGATTCATACGAAAATAGGTTTTTATACCAAAGAAGTAAAAATAATAATTACACTGTCAACAGTTCAGAAAAAGAGATAATTGAAGAAGCTATAATGATCTAAAAAATAAAATTCCCTTTCTTAAAAGAAAGGGTTTTTTTTTGAACGTTTTTTTATTTCCATATGTTAATCCATTATCTATTTATCTTAACAAGGATAAAAAATTATGAAGCATTTTGAAGATAAAAATATAGGATTAGGTTTTTTTGGTGAAGAATATGAATTAAAAGTTTTGAACTTAATTATAGGTTCTAAAGAAGTTAAGGGAAATGGTGTTGTAAGGGATGATTCATTTGGTCGCAAGATAATAAATAAACTTTCTTCGGAGCATTTTACAAATACATTGGCACAAAGACTTGTTGTATCAATGAAAAATCATTATAAAGTAAATAATAAAATACCTTATTATGATACAATAAAAGAAAGGATTTTAGCTAATGCCCAAAATGAATACGATAGAGAGCTTTTTATTGAATATTTGAGGGATATTCAAAAATCTCATATTGAAGAGCCTAAATGGGTAAAAGATAATCTTGTAAACTTTATAAATTCTAAGAACGTATTTTCTTGTTTGGATGAAATTAAAGCATTAGTTATTCAAGGAAAATATGAAAAATTCAATGAAATACCTACACTTCTTCAGAGAAATATAATTTCTGATGTAGATGAAAATCCTTTGGAGGCATTTGTTCCTGGCGATTATCGACATTTGGAAGAAGGAGAAAGACATCCTATTCCTACAAAGATATCCGCTTTGGATTCTGATATGAATGGTGGATTAGCTTATGGAGAATTTGCGTTGTTTATTGCGCCTTCAGGTGCTGGAAAAGCTCAACCTCATTTTTGCAAGATTTACACTCCTAATGGATATAAAACATTTTCAGAAATTAAAATAGGAGATGAAATTTTAGGGTCTGATGGTAAATGTCAGAAAGTATTAGGAGTATATTCTCAAGGAAAAAAAGAATACTATAAAGTATCTTTTACTGATAATACATATACATATTGCTGTAAAGATCACTTGTGGAATGTAAAAACTAAAGATGATATTACTCATAAAAAAGAGACTTATCGAACCTATTCTCTTGAAAAAATAATGGAAAATTATAAAACAGGGAGTGGAGCTTCAAATTATAGAATACCAAGAATTCCTTTTGCAGATTTTAACAATACTGATAATTTAGATATTCATCCATATTTGTTAGGGGTTTTAATTGGAGATGGTTCATTATGTGGTAACTTTGGGATATCAAATGGTGATCAACAATTGTTAGACAAAGTGATTGAAATTCTTGGTGAGGAATATGAATTGGTAAAAAGAAATAAATATGATTATAGAATTAAAGACAAAAATAAACATAAAGCAAATAGATTAAAAAATTTAGTAGAAGCAGAAGGTCTTCTCGGAAAAAAGTCTTACGAAAAATTTATTCCTAAAAAATATTTGTTTGCTTCATATGAAAATAGATTGGAACTAATTAGAGGTTTAATAGATACAGATGGATATATTGGAAAAAAAGGTAAGATTACATTTACATCTACATCTAAAAATTTAGCTGAAGAATTTAGATTTCTTGTTTTATCAGTCGGTGGATATTCTGGTCAAATTTTAGAAAAACAAAAATTTTACACTCATAAAGGTGAAAAAAAACGTGGAAGAATTTCTTATGATGTATGTGTGTCATTTAATGATGATATAAAATTGGTTTCATACATAACAAGAAAGCAATCAAGATATATTCCAAGAGATCATTATAAAAATAATAAAAGTATAAAAAATATATCTTTAGAAGGTGTTGATGAATGTATTTGTATTAAAGTTTCTAATGAAGACCAGTTATATGTTACAGATGATTTTATTTTAACACATAACACCACATTTTCTACATATGTAAGTAACAATGCTGCAAAAGATGGTTATAATGTTCTTCAGATATTTTTTGAAGATACTGAAGAACAAATCAAAATGAAGCACGTTGCAAAGCTTATTGGTAAACCCATTAATTTTTCTTCAAATAAAAAGAATCGTAAAGTTGTAATTAAAGAAACCGATGATAAGCTCAGAAAAATAAGTGAAAAAGGTGGAAGTCTGGTATTACATTCAATGGATTCTACTGAAACTACTGTTGAAGATATAAAAAATCTTTATATCAGAGCACAAGAACAAGGTGTATATTTTCCAGATACAGGTGAATACAGAAAAATTAAATTTGACTTAGTAATTATTGACTATTTAGATTGTATAAAACCTAAAAAGAATTACAGTTCTGTATGGGAAGGTCAATCTGAAATTGCAAGAGACCTTGAGAAGTTATGTGGAAAAGACCAACTTAATTTTGCATGTTGGTGTTTCACCCAAGGAACCAAAGCTTCTTTGAATGCAAAATTGGTTACAGGTGAACAAATGGGAGGTGACTTTGGAAAATATAAAGTTGCTCACTTTGTAGCTTCTCTTGCAAGAACTTTGGAACAACAGTCAATGTGTAAAGCAACATTTTCTATTCTGAAAAGTCGTTTTGGCAGATCTGGTATCATATATCAGGATTGCATCTTTGATAATGCAAACTTAATTATTGAAATGGAGAAAGAGGAATTTCACACAGATAAAGTAGTGAACGACATTTTAGTTGGAGCTACTGATGAAGATTAAATTTTTTAACAAATTTTTTAATTTACTATTCAGATTTAGCTTCTATTTATTTAAACAAATCAAAAACATGAAAGAGAAAATTTTAATTGAGAACAAGGATCGTTATGTTATTTATCCAATAAAACATCCTGACATATGGGATTTTTATAAAACAGCACAGGCAGCTTTTTGGATTGCTGAATCAGTTGATTTATCAAAAGACCTAGATGATTGGGAAAAACTGAATGACAATGAGAAGTTTTTTGTCAAGAATGTAATATCATTTTTTGCTGCAAGTGATGGTATAGTAAATCACAATATTGCACACAACTTTATTAATGAAGTTCAATATCCAGAAGCAAGCTTCTTTTATGGATTTCAAATAGCAATGGAAAATATTCATAATTTGATGTACTCATTGTTAATTGATACATATGTAAAAGATATCGATGAAAGAGATGAGTGTTTTAAAGCAATTGAAAAATTGCCTATTGTAAAAAAGAAAGCCGAATGGGCACTCAAATGGATTGATTCAGATTCTTTTGCCGAAAGATTGATTGCATTTGCTGCAGTTGAAGGTATATTTTTTTCTGGTTCATTCTGCTCAATCTTTTGGTTAAAATCAAGAGGTCTTATGCCAGGACTTTGCCAAGCGAATTCATATATCAGCAAAGACGAAGCATTACATACTGATTTTGCAATTCATCTTTACAATAATCATGTGGAATATAAAGTTTCTGAAGAAAGAGTAAAAGAAATCATTCTTTCAGCATATGAAATTGAAAATGAATTTATAAATGATGCACTTCCAGTTTCACTCATAGGGATGAATCAAACCCTTATGACACAATATATCCAATTTGTAACAGATCAACTTTTGATTCAATTTAGATGTAAACCTGTTTTCAATGTAAGACAACCATTTGACTTTATGATGCAGATTGCAATGAAAGCCAAACAAAACTTTTTTGAAGGAAGACCTACTGAATATAAAAAAGCAGATTTGTCAGGCTCAATCTCATTTGATGAAGAATTTTAATAACAAATAAACCAAAGAAATTTATGAACAAAATGGAAATCGTTAAAAGGAACGGAAGTACAATGGAGTTTAATCCATCTAAAATATTGACAAGAATAAAAAAACAATCTGAAGGATTGAAAGTAAATCCAGATGAATTATTTATTAAGGTTACTCAAGGAATTGGAGATGGTATCACCACAAATCAGATTGACGATTTGATTACTATCACTGCGGATTCTTTATCTCATAAGCATTCAGACTATTCAAAACTGGCTGCAAATATTTTTATTTCAAGACTTCATAAGGAAACTGAAGAAAACTATTTTAAGCTTATAAAGAGGTTAAAAAACAATGGAATTGTTAATGAAACCTTATATAATAAAGTAAAGGAAAATTTCGAAGTTATACAAAAAGCTATTGATTATAGTCGTGATTATATGTTTGACTATTTTGCATGCTCTCGTTTGAAAGAAATTTACCTTCTTAAGGAAAGAGATGAAATTGTCGAAAGACCACAACATATGTACATGCGAGTTGCTTTGACTGTTACAGAAACAATTGAAGATGCGCTTAAATATTATGAGTTAGTTTCAACACATAAAATTTCCCCTGCAACCCCAATTTCGATTAATGCTGGGACCAATGATCAAAGCATGATTTCTTGCAATCTAACAATGAGCAAAGGAGATAATACACCAGATTTGTTAAAAACTCTTGCGAATATTTCTATATCTTCTTCAAGGGCTGAAGGAATAGGTCTTGCATTACATAATATAAGAAGTAAAGAATCTTATGTTGGTAAAGGTGGAGGAAAAGCAGGTGGTCTTTTGAAGTATATAAAAGTTGTTAACGAATCCTTAAGATTTTGGAATCAAAAAGGTAAAAGACCAGGTGCTGCAGCAGTTTATTTGGAACCTTGGCACAAAGATGTAGCAGACCTTATAGAAATCAGAAAAGAAGGGGCTGATGAACTTAGAGCAAGAGATATGTTTGCTGCACTTTGGATTCCTGACAATTTTATGAAAGCTGTTGAATCTGATGGAGATTGGTATTTGTTCTGCCCAAATGATCTTCTTAAGAATAGAATAAAACCTCTTTGGGAAGTCTATGGTGAAGAATATGAAGCAGAGTACAATAAAGCAGTTGCATTAGGTATTGGTAACAAAATTAAAGCTCAAAGTCTTTGGAAGAAAATTCTTGAGGCTCAGATTGAGACAGGTGTACCTTATATGACATACAAAGACCATGTTAACCATAAAAGTAATCAGCAAAACATTGGTACTATCAAATCTTCAAATTTATGCGCAGAGATTAACTTATATAGCGATGCTGAAACTACAGCACAATGCGTTCTTTCTTCATTAGTATTACAGAAATTTGTCAATAATAAAGTTTACGATTTCAAAGGATTATATGATGCTGCATATGAAGTTGTAAAATCTTTAAACGTTTTGATTGATGTAAACGATTTTTCAACTGAAGAAGCCAGAAAGGGTGCAACTGATCAAAGAGCTTTAGCAATAGGTGTTCAAGGTCTTGCAGATACTTTTGCATTGATGGGATATGCATTTACTTCTGAAGAAGCTAAAAAATTGAATAAAGATATATTTGAAACAATTTATTATGCTTCATTGAAATCTTCATGTGATTTAGCAAAAGAAAAAGATGAAACCTATAAGTTTTTTAAAGATTCACCATTTTCTAAAGGAATTTTACAATATGACATGTGGAATGTAACAGAATTATCTGGTCTTTGGGATTGGGATTCTTTGAAAGAAGATATCATAAAATACGGTGTCATGAATTCAACTTTAACTTCGACTATGCCAACAGCATCAAGTGCATCAATTATTGGCAGCACTGAAGCAATTGAGCCATTTTTCAGTAACATGTATATCAGAAAAGTTATTGGTGGAGAGCATATCGTTATTAACAAATATTTGATACAAGATTTGGAAGAATTAAGTCTTTGGAATGAATATATCAAAACAGAAATTATAAAAAATGATGGTTCTATCCAGGATATAAATCTGATTCCTCAAGAAATCAGAGAAAAGTATAAGACTGTTTATGAAATTTCTCAAAAGGAACTTATAAATATGTCTGCAGAACGTGCGCCTTTTATCGATCAATCCCAAAGCTTGAACATCTTTATGAAGAATCCAACTGTAGGCAAACTAACTTCTTCTCATTTTCATGGATGGAGGCTCGGATTGAAAACTGGGCAATATTATCTTAGAACAGATGCAATCACAATGTCAAGAAAACAATTGGCAATTGACGTTAAAACTGAAAATGAAGACACGTTAAAGAAACCTGAAAATTCACCTTTTGAATGTTTTGGATGTTCGGCATAAAATTTTTAATAAAAAAGGGAGATTTTTAATCTCCCTTTGATATTTATATTAAAATACTGACTATGGGATTTTATAATATTAGAAGCTGTCCTGCTAACCAAGCTTGTAGAAGAAAAGACGTAAGAAATTCACTTTTAAGACAAAACGATATTGAATCACAAACAATTCTCAATATCTTAAAAGATTGTTGGGAAACACCATCAGGCAGTTGTTGGCAAACTGCTTCTGGAAGTTCTTGGCGAGTAGCTTAATCAATTTAAATATTTTATATATGGCGAACCAAAATAATCTTGGAATTACCTTTCCATATCAGGAAGATTTAACAGGTAAATTCTTAAGATTAAATCAAAACGATAAAGAAGAAATAAAAAGTAAATTAGCTCTTTTGATAACAACACAAAAGGGTCAAAGACTTTTTAACTCAAATTTTGGAATTAATATTGAACAATTCCTATTTCAACCTATGGATGAGCAAACGTATAATGCCATACGAGATGAAATCACTGCTAATGTTACAAGATATATACCTTCATTGAAAATTGAAAGTATTCAAACGGATGTTAGCGAATCTCAAAAATTAGTAGGTCTTCAAATACGATACTCAATTTCTGATGGAGTTATTAAGCAAACAGATGAACTTGCTATTTTATTCTAATGAAAGTTTTAATCACTGAATCTCAAATTACTAATATTATTGAAGCATATAAAGATAGCTTATCAGTACATTTAGATAGAAAAAATCTAACAGGTCTAGATGTTAGTAGAAAGTATTACAGTGACAGCATAGGCTCAAAGAATATATAAGCCTTGTAAAAGAAAAATACTCTGAAGATGAGGATATTCAAATGTATGTTGAAGATGTTGAAGTATTTATATAAAAATAAATAAAATAAAAATGAAACCGAACAATTTCCCCCTAAGACCGAGTTTAGATGGTTCTGAAGAACTTTATACACAGACAGGAGACGTAGCTCAAAAATTTACTTTGGAACAAGCTAAAGAATACATAAGACCTTACAAAGTTTATACTGCTTTATTAACACAAAGTGGAAATGATGCTCCTGTTGCTAAAGTATTGGAAAATACAATTGGAAATATTGTTTGGAGTAGAACAAGTGATGGAGTATATTACGCCACATTAGTCGGAGCTTTTCCTAATGGAGGTAAATTTTTTACTTTAAACTCTATTACTGAGATTTCAAATTCTAACGTTTCAGTTTATTGGAATGACACTGATAGTTTTCAACTAAATACTTTTAGTGGAAATGTAAATACTGCTTATCAACCACAAGATGGTATAATATTAAAATATCCAATAGAAATCCGAGTTTATAACTAATAGTAATAATTAGTATTTTTACTTTGGGTATATTGTTTTGTATTAACATCCATCATAGTCAATTTTCCACCACATTTTATACCTGTATCAACATTGATAAGGTTTGATACAAAATCAGGTTTAAAATTTCTTGTTGTGGAGTGACCGATAAAAATTTCATCGATAATTATTCCTGTGTCTTTAAAAGATACAGGAATTTTTCTTTTTTGCTGATGATAAGTCTTCGCAAGGGAATAAAGTTTTCTATTTAAAGCAAACTTTCTTCTTCTTTGGGAATCTATAGCTCTCTTAGGGTTAAATCCTCCATGTAAGAAGATTTTGTTATCATGTACATGATAGTAGTCAGCTTTTGAAAAATATCTCTTTAGATTGGAAATTATGTGAGGATTATTTAATTTCTCAATAGTACTTGCTCCACCTGAAGGAATCCATTCTTCATTTATTGTTCCATATTTTAGAAACTCCATAAGGAAAAAATCGTGATTTCCTATGATGGGTATAAAGTTGTCAAAAGATAACAACAGTTCTAAGCATTTGTCAAAATCAGGTAGTCCATCAGCTAAGTCACCAATGAAGATTATTTTATCATCTTTTTTATTAACATTTCCTTTGGTTAACAAATCTTCCAAAGGTAAATAAGCACCATGTATATCCCCTATTACATAAGTTTTAAACCGCTTTTCTTTCTTCTTCAAAAAATGCTATTTCATATAAATAGATTAGAACATTTCAAATTCTTTGGTCATATTCATATAATAGTTTAAATCTTCTGAAGAATCTTTAAGTTGACATTGGATAAGTTCTTCTTCAGTCATATCTTCATAATGCTTATCGGATATATCAATTTTTCTTAAAGGCTGGATTTCATATCCTTCAATTTCTTTGGGATACATAGAAGCAAATTTATACAAATATTCATTTCCACCTTTAATCTTTTTAACTCCAACCCTTTGGAAATCAAAATAGTCATGAACTAATTTTATAGCATTCCTCGATTCGAGTTTATACATTCCAAGAATTGGAAGTTTACTTCTTAGTTCATTTATTTTTCTAGTAATTTCTGTATTTGAGATAACAGCGTTTTCTTCAAACTTTTTATTAGCCCACTCCTCAAATTTCCAAGTGAAAGTTGCCACTTCATTAACAACTTTTATACCTCGTATGGCATAAAACAACCCTGCATTTTCAAGCCTTTCTTCAACATCAAAATATGATTTGATAATTTCTAAAGTGCGATGTTCACTTTCTGAAGAAATATTTAGCTTTCTAAAGATGTCATTTAATATTTTGTTAATATCTGAAATGGTATAAAGTACAAAGGAGCCTGTGGCTTTTTCTTTCTCACGATTTTTCTTATAGAATTTTATAAGATGTTTGGCAATTTCTGATGAATTGTCCACAGCCTTACTAAAAGCATTAATTTTTTTAGTTATTTGAACATTAATTTGTCTAACAATCTTACTCCAAATTCTATCACTCATATTATGCTCTTTAATCCATTTTTCAACAAGTTCACATGAATCTTCAAAAGATAACGAGTTGCATAAATATTTTATTTTTGTCCTTAATTTTACTTGATATTGAGCCCTTGGGAGTGATTCAAGGTTAAATACAACATCATCTTTTACTTTATTACAACATTCAACCTCTCCTTCAATTTTTATTTCTTCAAGGATTTTTAATACATCTTGAACAAGCATTTCTTTCCTTTCAGATTTCAATGTCTTAAGATTTGACTGTTCCTCTGGATGTATTTCCTCAAGAACAAACATTTCTTCTTTAAACTGCCAATTATATTCATGAAGCAATACCTTCATAAATTCAAAATTCTTGTTGGCATAGCGTTTTTCTTCAATATAAGCCATATTGGCTATACTCAAATAGTCAATTTCCCAAACTCCATCCCTAACTCTATAAAGTTTACTTTTACCAAATAATTGTTGATTGAATACTTTTATAGCAGATTTATAACTTACACTATCACCTGTTACATATGCCTTATTGAAAAGTTCTTTTCCAATATTGGCATTTTTAATATAGTTCTCTTGAAGATTAACAATATCAATATGGTCAGTTTCAGACATATCTTCTGAATCCAATGGCTTGTAAACATAAATCATCGAGTTATTCTCAACACTTTTCGTGAAAATGTTTCTCAATCGATTTACCATTTGCTCCATATTTGTAGCACTTTCGGCTGTCATAAAATGAACCGATTTAAAATCATTATTATAGATATTAACACCCTCTACAATAACTGAAGTACAAATGACAATATCAACATTATCTCTGATTAATTCCTTTGTTGTGAGTATAGTAAAATCCTCACTATTTTTTTCATCAGCATTAATACATACAATACGATCCTTCTTCCAACCTTTCATCACCAAATAATCAATCAATTCACCCATTTTACCTTCTTCCTTTTTATTCTGAAGATAAATCAGATTTTTACCATTTCTACTAAGATTTTTTTCAATAGCAAATAAAATATTGTTATATCTTACAGGAGTGCAATATTTGATTGGCGTTTTTTCCCAATTTACTCTTATAATATCAAAATTTTTGAATGCTGGGTGAAGAACAGGGATTTTTGTACCAGTTAAAAACATTCTTTTTCTAAAAAGATGCATGTTGTCTACAATGTAGTTCAATTCATATCCTCGGAATTCAGGGCTTGAACTAACTGCATTATTATGTTCCTCATCAACATACAAAGCATAATCCGAAATCTTAACATTTTCCCAATTTTTCATTTGTTTCAAAAGATTTGGAAAACTGCTGTAAGTACATACGATAAGTTCATCCCCTTCTTGTACATTCTTTTTATCCCTATAATAAACTGATGCATTATAGGAATTGTCTATACTCAAAAGTAAAGGTATAATTGGAACCAGAATAAGCCTTTTACCTTTTATGTGTTCACAAATCCAAGTTGTCTTACCTTGACCTGTGTTACCCCATATAATTTGGTTATCTTCATCAGGAATATTAATTTCATTGATGTATTGCCCAGGTTTCAAAAAATATTCTTTTGTAATTTTATATCTTGAACGAATTTCCTGTGGAGTGATATTTCTAAATATTCTTACACCAAACTTCCAAGAATCTTGGGTATAACATTCATCAGCTAAAAATTTTATAATAGGGATCAGATTGCTGATAAAATGTTTTTTCTCTGAATAAGTGATATTATTATCAATTTTAATAAAATCTTCAAAAGAATATTCTATAATTTCATTTAGAAATGTATAAGCTGTCTCTTTGATTATGGCGTGTCCTTTCGTTTGCTTGAAATAATATCCAATATATGAAAATACATTATCATAGGAAATAGTATGATAGATATTGGCAGCTGTTTCTAATATATTCTCAAGAGTTTTTTCAAGCTTTCCTTCGAATTTATATTTTATAACGACTCTATATCCATTAGTTACAGCCCAGCTTTTATAAGATTCAAGTTTCTTTGATTTACCTTCTTCAGATAAAACTTTTACACATCCGAACAAATAGTCTGAATTGCCATATATTTTGTCAATAGTAGGATATAAATTATCATTAAAATTTAGTACGGATTCAAGATAATCTATTACAGGTTTTTTGGTAATACCTGCTTCTTTTGCAAGAATCGCCATTCTATAGATTTTCTTATTATCATCTCCACTTTTTTCTTTAATATTGAACCAGATGTAATCTAACTTTAATTTTATATCCCCATCATATTTTTTATATAAACCATATATTTCATGCCCTTCTTCATTTTTTACTGCTCTGACACCAAATTGATGTCCATAATATTTTTCAATGTTGTTGAGAATCCCATATCTTACTTCTTCAACGCTTCTATGTTTAAAAATCTTTGGATATTTTTCTTGATTTAAAATCAAATAGTTTAAGCTTTCATTCAAATCAATACCCATTTGATTACAAAATACAAAGTAATCGAAAAAGAACTTGTATGAAATATGATTATTACTCCAAGAGCCAGGCTTATGATAAAGTGAATGTAACTGGTATGCCAAAACATCTGAAGCTAATTCCAAAGGAAGTCCATCTGTTACAATAGGAGTATAAATATTTTCTTTAGGTTGAACAGCATCAAATGGAATAATTTCCGATTCTTCTCTCACAAAAATATTTGGATCGTAAGGAAGAACATTACATCTTGTAATATCTTTAGTCTGAGGGTCAATATTGATATTCCAACCGCTGAAAAGATTTGATATAGCTTTCCAAGTTGTGCTGAAATTTTCCAAAGAAAGCCCTTCTACCTTCACAAGAAATCCTAAACCTTCTCCAGAAAAAGAATCCCAAGCAGCCTTTACAAATTTTAGATTTTCTGAAGAAAGCAAATTTTTTATGTAAGTCTTTGCTTGTTCTGAAGATGTAAAATTTTTGACTTCGGATATTTTAGTGAAATCATCAATATCAAAATAGATATAACCCGATGGTGCTTGTATTTTATCTTTGGTACGTTTTTCTTCTACAAAGCAATTCCATGTAACAACATATGATTCTTGTTGCTTCACATGATTGTAGAAGTTTCTTTTGACATAGTCTAATTTGGATACAGAACGATTCCAAACTCTATCATTATAAATCAAATTAAGATTTTTCTTTCCACCATTGACTGGATCATTTTTACATTCAAGAATTAAATGTTTCTTTGGGTGGTCTTTAATAAATCCTAATGCTTCATCGATTGTGAACTCATTAATAGGTTTAGAACTTTTGTCGAGGCATTGAAATACGGAAATCTTTTCCATTATATGTTTGATTTGTAAAAATAAATAGAGAGCGAGAGCCAACAAAAATAAAATTAGCAGGACTTTAACAGATAAAGTTTCTCAAATGTTTTAACCCTCAGAAATTAAAAAAAGTTCAAATTTTTTCTTTAGCTTCAAAAAAACATTTCATTTGGGTTCCATGAACTTTGACTTCTCCATTCAAAACAGCATCAAAGTCGAACCATTGAAGCTTTGAGAATTCTGGCAATGATTTCCCAGAGGAATCTGTGAAATATGAATTACATTTCAAATCATCAGGCTTTGTCTTGCATATTGCAAGGAAGGGTACAAGCCTTTTTCTTTTTGAACCATACATTTGAGGTTTGAGTTCAAAAACATTACAAGACTTTATAAATTCTTTTGAAATATTAGATTCTTCATAAAGCTCCCTTAAAGCAGCTTCTAATGAATTTTCACCATCTTCTTTTCCACCTTTAGGAATAGACCAGAAATTATTCGAATTCGTTTCTCTACCAAGAAGAATTTCATTAGAACCTTCACAATAAATAACGAAACCACAAGATGTTTTCATAAGAGGATTGATAAGCTTTTGATCCATTCTAATAGGTTTAACTTTTTTATAAATATCTATAATCTATAAGCAAATCTTATTAATTGTAATAAAAACTTTCTCTTTTATTGAGAATAGCTTAAATTAAATATGAACAAAAATATTTATAAATAAAGTTTTATGCAAAAGAAGATAAATTATTATACAAGAGATTTTAATGGTATAAGAAGTGAACTTATAAATTTCACCAAAAAACATTTTCCAACTACCTATACAGAGTTTGATGATGCTTCAATCGGTATGTTACTTATCGAATTGAATGCTGCAGTTGCGGATATGCTTTCTTTTAATATTGATAGGGTAGCTCAAGAGAATTTGCTTGAACATGCTCAAGAAAAAAGATCATTGATGTCTTTAGCAAGAACTTATGGATTAAAGATTCCTTTCAAAAGACCTTCTATTACTATTTGTGATTTTTCTGTTGAAGTCCCTGTTAATGGAGATTCATTTGATTTAACATATGCACCATTTTTATCTAGAGGGGCACAAGTAATTGGTGGTGGTCAAAAATTTGAATCTTTGAACGATATAGACTTTTCATCACCATTTTCAGCAAACGGAACTCCTAATAGAATTATAATCCCAAATGTAGATAACACTGGAGACATTTCATCATATACTTTGAAAAAACGTGAATTGGTAGTCGCAGGTGAAACCAAGTTTTATAAAAGAGTTATCAGTTCTGCAGACTCAGTTCCATTTTTAGAGATTGATTTGCCAGATAATGATATTTTATCAGTTGATTCAGTAATTTCTTTAGATGGCACAGATTATCAAAGGAACCCAACTTTATCAGAGCAAGTAAACCCAAATAATCTTTGGTATTCGGTAGAATCTTTAGCTGAAAGCAAAATTTTTATTGAGCAACCATTACTTTCTTCAGACAAACCAGGAGTTTTAGTTGGAAAATGGGAATATATCTCAAGAAGGTTTATGTATGAATTTTCTGATAGAGGATATGTAACAGTGAGATTTGGAAATGGGGTTCAAGATACATCTGCATCAAGTCAATATCTTACAAATTCAGATATATTTTTAGAACAAATTCAGAATTATGTGTTAGATAACTCACTAGGAGATATTCCAAAAGCAAATTCTACATTATTTTTAAAATATCGTGTAGGTGGAGGTGCCTCAAGTAATATAGGTATTAACACTTTGACAAGTTTAGGCATTTACAATATCTTTGTACCAGGACAAAATCCGACTATTAATCAAAGGGTGAAAAATTCTTTGAAGGTAAATAACCCTTTACCTGCTTTTGGAGGTTCAGACCAGCCTTCTATTGAAGAAATGAGAAATATTATAAGATATAATTTTGCAGCACAAAACAGATGTGTAACTTTAAAAGATTATTATAGTAGAATTTATCAAATGGGTGGTAAATTTGGTGTGCCTTATAAGGCTGCCGTTGCGAAAGTTAATAATAAAGTAGAAATTTCAATATTAGGTATTGATGCGAATGGAAAATTGACCAATAGCTCAACAAGTACTATGAAAGAAAACATTTCAACTTATTTGGAGAAATACAAACTTCCAAATGACTATGTTTCTGTTAAAGATGGAAAAATTCTTAATATCGCATTTGAATTTGATTTATTCGCAGATCCGAATTTCAATAGAAACGAGATAGCTTCTGAAGTGATAAATGCTACCAACAAATATATACAAGAACAAAAACTGATAATGGGGCAAGACATTTACTTGTCACAACTCATCGAAATTGTAAATAATATTGGGGGTGTATTAAATGTTATCAGTTTTAGAATTTACAATAAAGTAGGTCAAGGTATTTATTCATTGAATCGAACAGGTCAACCATTATCAGATGCTGCTACTGGAGAAATTAATCTTCTTGGGCAGAATGCGATTTTTTCACAATATGATGAAATTTTCGAAATAAAATATCCTGAAAAAGATATAAGAGTAAGATTCTCCGCATAAAAAAATTTAACCTCCTTTCAAAAGGAGGTTTTTTGTTTTCTTATGAAAAACATTATATTAAAGAAAAAAATAAAAATCAATATTTATTCAAAATGGGATGTTGCAATAAAACTACTGACAATAAATTAAATCAAACTCAAAAACGAATTGAAAATTTTGAAATTAAACATGAATTACCCAAAGAAGCACTTTTTAGCGGAAAGTTAGGTAGATTATTTTATTTTTTAATATTATTAACTATTGCTTTGACACCTATCATCAATTTAGCTGCTATTTATGTGTTTTTTATTGCAGTTTTTGGTAAAAATATTAATAAAAAAGTTTTAAATGCAAAGAAATATCAGGATTCGAACGAAGCCTAATGATGGCGATAAATATGTAAAGATAAAAATTGATCAATCATTTGATTTTTTAGAAATTCTGTCTTTAAAATTAACGCAAGCAGAAGTATACCGTAAATTTGCATCAAATTATGGTGCAATTGTAGGTAGGGTAATTGCTAATGGTGGGTTTGGAGTTCCAAATGCAAAGGTTTCTGTGTTTATTCCAATAGATGATAATGAACCTAACGAAATCATAAAGGACATATATCCATACAAAAAATTAAAAGATACAAATGCTGATGGTGTAAGATACAATCTTCTACCTGATGATAAACAAGGTGAATGTCATACACCTATAGGAACATTTCCAAGTAAAAGAAAAGTTCTTGATAATGATATTTGGCTTGAAATATATGAAAAATATTATAAGTTCACTACAACTACTAATTCAGCTGGTGATTATATGATATTTGGTGTACCTATTGGAACACAAAATATGCACATGGATGTAGACATAAGTGATATGGATTTTCTATCATTAAAACCATATGATTTAATAGAACAAGGTTACAATCCAAATTTATTTGAATCTAGAACTATATATAAAGATGGCGTTAATCTAGGGTCATTAGTTCAAGTTCAATCAAAAGATTATGCATTAAATGTGATTCCATTTTGGGGAGATTTGGAGGAAGGTGAAGTTGGTGTAAATAGAGTTGATTTTAATTTAGACTTGGAAATTGTTCCAAATGCAGTATTTTTTGGTTCAATATTTTCGGATTCAAAGAAATCCTCAGTTAGAAAAAAATGTGGTGTAAGAAAGGGTGTTGGTAGAAATTGTGATTTATCGACAGGTGTTGGTAGAATCGAAATGTTGAGAAGGGTTTTACCAAATTCTAATGAAACTGAAATAATTGAAGGCGAAGCAAAAAATATAGATGAAAACGGAAATTGGGCGTTTACGGTTCCAATGAATTTAGAAAGAGTTGTTACTGACGAATTCGGTAATTTAGTTCCTTCAGAAGACCCAGGTGTTGGAATTGCGACAAAAGCTTCAGTTAGATTCAGAATAGGTTTAGAAGAGCATAGTGGTAGTCTTAAAAATAGAACTGCAAGTTACTTAGTTCCAAACATGTATAATAGATTTGAATTCGGAGATGATACTCCTGATTTCGAGTTTTTTGAAATGCGTTGGAAAAAGGTATATACAGTTACAAACTACATACCAAGATATCAAAGAAATGACGATACTGCAAATACAAAACTATTTACAGGAATAAAAGATGTAGGAGAATGTGAAAATACTTCGCCATTCCCCTTTAATAGAGTATCAATTGCACCAACATTTTTCTTTGGAATTTTGTGTTTAATAATAAATCTATTTGCTTTAATTTTGGAAATTATAAACTTCATACTTGAAATTATAATTTTCCAATTAGTAATAAGGTTTATTTGCTTTGTAATGCACCCTTTTAGTAGGGGTAGACAAGGTGCTTGTAGATGTAAAGGATGTTATGATACTGAAAACTTTTTAAGAACAGGACCAGACTTTATTCCCGATGGATGGGTTGCTTCAAATTGTAACATTTGTGTAGATTGTGCAATTTGTTATGATGGTGGAAATGAAGGTGCTACCACATACGCATTAAAAGAATCAATAACACTGTATCCATCATATATAGATCCCATTTCTATAGTACAAGGAACAGGAGCTACTCCATCAACCACATTTTCACCTGTGAGTATTGCAGGATCAGATTCATTTGAAATTATAACTGATGTTTCAGGGAATATATCTTCAATTAAAATATTAAATCAGGGAATTTTAGTATTAGCCCCATTTTATAGTTTAACAATTCCTAACGGTGCTTTAGGTGTAGGTTCATCAGGATATAGTTTTACACTTACTGTAGGAAATATAATTATTATAAGTCAAGATACAAGTTCAACAAATGGGACTTACAATAATTTAGTAGAACCATCAAGTTATACTTATGGCACAGGAAGTGGAAATGGTTTAGAATTCGATTTAGTTATTTCTGGAGGTATTATAGATTCAATAACTATTGCCGTAGGCGAAGGTGGAGTCGGATATACTTATTATGATTTAGCAAGTCCTACTGCTGAAAATTTTAATATACTTCCAGGTGTCATTGGGACAAACAAGAGTTTTGCTTTTCATGTATCAGCATTTAATACCATGCAAAGTATTAACTATTCATCAGGGGGATCATATTCCGTTGATTGTACTAATATTGATCTAGCTCAAGATTGTATAAATCAATGTCAAACGTGTCCACTCACTTTATATAGATTTGAATGTAATGGCGTACCATTTGATGATATACTTGGTTGGGTAAGATGTGTCAATGAAAATATTGCAGAGGAATCAGGGATAGTAAAATATAATTTCTACAATGATTGGGTCATTGGTTCATTATATTCATTTTTATTTGATTATAAAGTTAAATTTAAAAAGAAAGGTAAGTCCTTTGAAAAATTTTGTGATTTCAATTGTAGAGATTATGGCGAATCAGTACCACCTATAAATGACCCTGATTATCCACGTAGAAAAAACAGATGTTATACTGCAATTATTGCAGAAGAAAGAATTTTTAACGGTACGCCTTCTTCACCAGGAGACTGTTCATATGGAAACCATTTCGTTGAATATGTAACAAATCCCCCTCTTACAACACCTAATCATGGACTTATAGTTGAATATGAAGATAATTTATACTATTCTGCAAGATATGATGTAGAAATGAATACTGCAGATCCTACATCAAATAGTTTAGATGTATGCAGAAAATATCTATTATTATTTGCCACAAATATTATTGAACTCGGAAGCATGGTATCGTGTGATTTAGATGGAGAACCATATTTAGTAGACAGGCTAGAAGCGACTTCATATCAAAAAGATGATGGAACTGGAACTATAGTAGATTTCTTAGATTGCTTTACAGCATGCCCTATAAATAGAAATGGTATACAATTGATGTCTCAAACAGGTTTAGAAATTGCATTTGCAACGGCTGACAGCGCAAATTCTCCATTACTTGTAGGTGATGATGGTGAAATATATACAATAATTGGAACAGAATCTGCGATACCTGATTATGATGGGAATAGTAACGTTATAATTTTTGATAGAGATGATATAATTCTCAGAAGAAAATTGTGTGAAAATTTTAAGTATTATAATACTGTTGGAGTATACTCTTCAAGTACTCATCCTACAAATCTTATAACAGATTCTTATCTAGAAGAATCTGCCATTTCCCCAGACTCTGGAGAAGTCTTAGAATTTACAATTGATACATGTGCTGGATTTGATGACAACGATCAAAATTTTTGCTTTGGTCCTGCTCTTGAAGGTCCTGCAAGAAGAATGCACCCATATTACACGTATTTTGGCATAAGACAAGGACAGACTTCTTTAGATAAACTAAGAAAATTTTATTTTGATAGATGTATTGATTAACTATGGATAGAAATGAAAGAGTTGTTTTAAATGAATTTAAATCTAAGGAACAGAATAATACCAATATTACTCTTAAACAAGATTTTATAAATTCACATAATCTTATTCCAATAGAACCTTTGGAAGAAGAGGTAGACATTTCTGCAATCTTTATGAATGAAAGAGATACTTCTAATTGTTATAGATTTCTTGGAAATATAAATACTGTTGCTTCAAATGTTCTTTTCAATTGGAATGGTGCCAATTCATATGAAACCATATTAGGTCTTATGGATTATGATAGCGGAGATCCAGAATCAACTGATGAATACGTTTTTACTCAAAATGAAATTTTAAAAGAAAAAAATGGATGGTTTTACTATCTTGCTTCAGGTGAAAGTGTATGCCAAAAAAGTTTTTTAGAACCTGTTCCAGACAGATTTTATCCATTGAATGCTTCAGGTGATACAAATTGGAATGTTTGGCTAACATACCCAAAATATACAGACTTAATCCCATTAACATTCAATCAAGTTGATATTCAAGATGGAATTGCAGTTTACTCTGGAACTACCATAACAATTGATAATAGGCAAATGACTGCATTTATTTGTTCGATAAATCATGGATTAAGTGTCGGTGATGAAATTGCCATTAGAAGTAATCCGATCCTTCCAGCAACTAATACAGGTTATGAAGGAATATTTAGTATTTATGAGTTAGGATTTGGAGATGGGACTTATTTATCTAACACTTTTATAATAGATTATGTGATTCCTAGCGGTATTACTGCAGGGCTTTTTTCGAATACTAGAACATCTTTCAAAAGAAGAGTTGAAGGGTATGAATCAGAATATCACGGAAGATGGTTTGAAAAAATATCTAAGCAATCTGAATTAGAACTTTATAACACAGCATTTGCTACAAATATTTATAGAGATCCAATATATTCATATATTTTTAATAAAGAATATGATACAAACTTATATAGAGATTATTTAGGCAGACCTTTAACAGAAATTTATGTTACGGTTGTTAAAAAACAGGATATTTATAACAACCAACCATTTTGGACTTCATTAGAAAGCGGTTTAAAAACAGTTATAACAAATTCTGAATATGATATCAATACAATAAATTCAGTAACTAATAATGATTCAATTGAAAATAATTTATATTCAAATACGATTAGTTTCTTTGGAGATATAATTGAATATAATCCAGTTAGTCAAACTGAAAACGTTTTAGAGGTAGCATATCATAGATTTAATACCACAAATCGAGAGAATTACAATTTTTTAGAAGGATATTATTATAAACCACATTATAAACAACAAATAAGAAAATTTTCAGACTATGTTGAAGTTAGTACAAATGAAAACGATGATATTCCAGACTACGCAAGCGATCTCGGAGATGGGAGAAAAATTTGGAGAGATGTTTTGCCCAATGATTTTAGTAACACTGACAATATTCCATTTTTGAATGGATGTCATTATATTTATAATAACATAATTTTAACAATTCAACGTCAAGATCCATGTAATATTTATAATTCACCAAATGTAACATTGGTTGAAGGTATTTGTGATGTTGAAATCCTTCAACAATTCGAACAAACAACACCTTCAAATAACTTCTGCGAATAATGGAAAAGATAACGTTGAATATAAATACTTTGGGTGAAACAGGCAATTATATAAAAATTCCTATTAACAATTTTTTCATTCCTATGGATAATGATGAAGTTGTTCAAAATGAATTTATTCCTGATGCTGTTATAGAAGGACTGAATCCCATTGAAGACTATGAAAAGAAACGATTTTTACCTTGGAATGGTATAACTCAATTAATTATAAGATTAAAACAATCTGGATCAACACCTCTTCACTATGATGATTTTGGTTATTCTTATGATGATTTATTTTTCTTAAGAAATTCATTCAAAAATTCATTTATTAAATTAAATTTTTATGATTCACCCGACCCTTCCAATAGAAGACTGGCATTTCAATCTATAATTTATAATCAGATAAACTCAGACCAAAGAGACCCGATAACGAAATATCCGTTACCAATAGCTACAATGCCTATAACCTATAGAATTGTAGATCCTATAAAGGTAAAAATTGGGATTTCTGAAGGATTTTATTTGTACTGGCTTAACAATCCACCAAACACTCAATATCCTATTAATTTTTATATGACAGCTTCATATCATAACGCTTTAGATGGTATTATTACTCCTTTGATAGCTTATGATTTTCCAAGTCTACCTATAAATCAATTTAACGCATATAATTATGTGAAATATACTTTATCAAGCATAAATGGAATTAGCCAATACCAAGTCGATATGAACAATAGAACTATATCGCAAGTAGGTTCTGACTTATACATAGATTTTTACATTCCAGATTTATTATGATTACAATAAAAAAAAGAATTTGCTTAGAGGACTTTTTAAATAAGGCTTATCCAATCGTTAGACCAGGTATAAGTAAAAAACTGCTTGATCAAAACGGTTGCCCTATTCCAGAAATTCCTATTAACGCTGAAGACTATATAAATGAAAATGAGAAGTATAACAAGATTGATAAAAGTTTTATCAATATTTTAGTGCATTTTGAGCAGACTTTTGATAACATTGGAATTTTTACAAATGAAGAATTTATACCTTCTGATGAGATTATAAATTCAGAGCCCGATTATTTCACAAGAATTTCAGGATTGAATATTGAAAATTATTATACTTTTGATGAATATTTAGTCACAGGATTCACTGAATCTCAAGTGGAAGTTGTAGCATCTTACAATGAAAACAATCCATTTATTGTAAATTTAAATGTTTCAGATACACCTTCTTCAGAGTTCACAGGTGTATTAGAATTCAAAGATTCAAGTGTGGTGTATGTTATAGGTGGAGCTTTGAATTTGGGTCAATACGTTCCAAATACAGGTATTATTTATGAAACTTTTTTAATACCAAGAATTGTTCAAAACCCTTTAACAGGTGAATATAGAGCTATAGATTTAACAACTTTCAAATATTATACAAAAGGCATTCGTAATTATAATACGGTATTACAAGCATTAATTCATGAAGAAAAATTTTTAAATATTGTATTTGAGCCAACTATAGACAATGATGTTGTTGTCGATAGAGGAACTGTTAATATAAGTGAACGACACTTAAAACTTTCAGAAATAGATTCAGTTGGTCAAATGGTAAAATATGGACAAAATTTTTTTAATGTGGTAGATAAGTAATTTAAATTTTATAAAACAATATTTATATTAAATAAAAAAAGATAATGGCAACAGGCGTTTTTGGTATCAAAAGAAGTGCAGACTTTAAAGTTCGTGATTGTGAAATTTTTTACACTTACAGTCAAGATAGAACTATAAATACTACTGAAGTTTTAACATTAAATCCCAATCAGATTATTCAGAAAATTGATGACCCTAATGATGCAGGAACAATATTAGGAGGACTATATAATTTAACTTTACCTACAGCAATTTTCAATAAAAAAGGTATATATAATATTTATATTAGACCTAAAAGAATAAGAACCAGAATTCTCGATTGCGGTGTTCTTTCATCAAAACCTGATATCAGAGGTGTTTTGTTTGATTTAACAACTGTGAGTTCAGAAGATGTGTCAAAGTTTGAAAATGGGGGTCTTATTGGATATAGAATTGAATACATTGCAACCAATCCTACAACTGATGAGAAAAAAGTGCAAAATTTGTTTAGAATAATAACTTCAAACAATAAAGTTGAACCTGTTAGTGAAAATCTTAATAATACCACTCAAAAAGGAGTAAAATATAGATTGAATGACAATAGTTCTTTAGTATTCTGCACGGTAACACCATCTTCTGCACCTTCTGTAAAACCGAATGCTGTTCCATTCATAGGATTGCCAAATCAAGAGGTATTCATCATACCAACATTTTTTGATCCTGTTCATTTAGAAATTGAATTAGTTGAACATGATTTTGATACTTTGGCAATTGGATTGTATGGTAATCAATCTAAATCTGTTGCGGATGGAGTTAGAACTTATTATAACGATGATAACGAAATTTATAAGCAGTTTACAGAATATGTGATTAAAGATGATGTAACTGAAGAAAAACTTTACGAAGTAAAACAAGAAAAAGATAATATAGATTTTTCAAAAGATTTTAATACAATTTCTAACATATAATGGCTGAAAAGTATGTAGGGACAATCCCACACAAAACAAATGATTTAACATTAAATGAAACGTCTACCGTTATTTATACGGTTGGCGGTGTGGATATTACTACAAACTTATCACCTTCAACAGGAAGATCTTATTTTCCTCCGAAGTTTTCAGATTTTACTACTTTAGAAACTGTAGGTGAAATTCCTTTGAAAAATTCATTATTTAATCCTAATAGATCTTTAAATCTTTCAATAGATAAAAGGAATGCAAAATACTTTGCAAAATATGGTTCTTTATTAGAATTAGTTAGGGTTTCTATAGAAAATATTATCTTAAAATATCCTGCTGCAATACATTCTAAAACGACTTTATTAGGTAACAGTGGGTTAAATATTCTTAATGCAGGTTACAGTTTTGTTGATGATATTACAACATTTTCAGCAAATACAAGCTATTTCTCTAATCCATTTGGAATTTATTATCAAAATAAACTAGAATTTAATTTTAGTGATGAAAGAATTGCTATTTTAAGAAACCTTACTAAGAACTTCAACAAGTATGAAGTTATAATTGATGGTATAGCCTATCCAATTTTGGAATTTACACCTTCAGAAAGAAGTAGTAACGATATAGTTAAAATAAAAATTCATGGAGAGCCTTTAGACCAGGGCAATAGTTCTAAAGAATTTTATATAAAACCTATCGAATCAGAAATTGTAAAATTTTATGAATCTTTAGACGAATTTGAAGAACACCTTTTGAATAGAGATTTAGATTATGAAGCCCTTTTTAATGCAAAAAGAGAAGTTGATAGTGGATTGATATTAGAATATGTTTTATCATTAAAATTTCCTAAGATTGATAATTATAATCTGGATATTTCAGGTAGAAATTATGAAATCTATTTAAGTGAGCTTTTAGAATACGCTAAGAATTTTGATGAAAAGGAAGGAAATATTCTAATGAGAAAATTCGTTCCAGATTCAGTTCAAAGTGTAACATTGGAAGATGTAAATTCTGCATATCCCACATACGGTGAAATTAATAGATTGTTAATTGTTTATGGAAGAGAATTTGATAAACTTAATCTTTACACCGAAGGAGTTAGATATTTAAATTCTGTTACATATTCAGGTTACGACTCTGTTCCAGAAGCATTACTACCAGAATATATAAAAACTCTTGGATGGGATTTAGACGCTAATCCTCCAATTCCAAACAACTTACTTAAACTTTTAGGTTTAAATTCTTCATGGGTTTTCAAATCAAAAGGAACCCGAAATGCAATAGAATTTATTTTAAATTTCTTTGGAATTCCAAGAAGTATTGTTGATTTTAATGAATATGTCATAAGAGCAAAAAAACCTGTCGATGTTGAAAAACTTAAATTCTATTATTCATTACTAAGTCCTGATGCAGATTTTGATATTACAACATTACCTATTGATGAAAACGGATATCCAGTATTTATCAAAGATAATGATCAAGATTATTTTCAAAGATATGGAGAATTAGATAGAGGTTATTCTTATTTTTATAAATATTTTAACTTATTTCCAAATGGATTTACAGGTTCCACTGTAACTTATAATGAAGAAATAAATAACTATAAAGTTTTATTTGAACAGAATTTTGATGGAACAGGTTCTACATTATCTTATTCAGTAGTAAATGAAACGCTTCTTTCAGGAGGATGCTTTCAGGTTTCAGGTGAGACCATTACAGACCCATTACCAGAAATATTTTTGGATGATTGCGGTTGCCCACTTCCAATTTCAGATAATGTAGTTAAAATATGTGTAGAACCCTATGTATTTACAGGTTGTACAAATATTATTTTAGATTTATGGTATCAATGTTCACCAACAGGTGATACGGCTGAATTAAATATTGATGTTTATGGTGGTACACCTCCATATGAAATTTTTGGTGCCACTGATGGTCAAATTGTCCCTACAGGTGAAACATATAATATTTATGCTGTAGATTCAAATGGATGTTCTTCAGATGTATATGAGATTTATATAGATTGCCCAGATCCTTGTCTTGATAATGATTTAGATATTGATTTGTCATATGAATGTAATCTTGATGAATATGGAAGAAACGATGGAACTGCAACAATATCATTAAGTTTTACAGGTACAAATATTACAGCTGTTAACGATGGGGATTTAGTTGAGCATGGAAACACTGTGTCCGTAACTGTTACCAATGAAATAGGATGCACTTTGACTAAATTTATCTACATTAATTGCCCAGAACCTGAAGTAAATCCATGTATAGATCCAATATCAATTACAGCTTCATTAGAAACTACAAGTGTTAATTTGGAAGAATGTTCAGGTAAAGTAAATGTAGTATATGATTTAGATCCATTACCATTTGGATATATTATTGATGAAGTAACATTAACTGTAACAGTAAATGGTGATTATACAAATACAGCTATAGGGGGAGGACCAGTAGTAACCACATTTAATTCTTTAACAGGTGTAAAAACCATAGATTTAGATTTTTCATTCCTTTGTAACGATTTTGTTAGCATTCCTTCAAGTATCACATTAGACATCACAGTTAATGCGTTATTTGTAGATGCATGTGAATATGAGGAAAATTTCTCTCTTACAGTGAATCCAAGACAACTTGGAGATTATGACGATGAAACACAAATAGTAAACCCAACATTATAATGTCTTGCCTAAGTGATTTAAGAATAAAACAAACTGTAACATATGATAGCACTCCAGATACAACAAATGGATTGTTAGATGGACAGGTATATGTTGAAATATTGAATACTTATGGAGATTTTATATCAGGTGAAGTTATTGTAAGTCAAGTAAGAGATTTACCTGTCGTAGATTTAGAAGATGAACCAATTACTGAAACACAACCTCTTACTTCAACAGGTGAAACTTTAAGTTTTAATTTTTACTATCCTTCTAATGAACCAAACAATATCGTTATAGATATATTGGTTAAAATTAGAGTTGGTGATTGCTTTTATGAAAAGAAGTGTACCCATGTGTTATTAACACCAAATCCTTTTGAATATATCTCGTTTTGTAATGAGTTAGTTCAAGGATATGAAGTTATTTCAGGGTGTACTAATCCATTATATTATGAATACAATCCAAATGCTAATGTAGACGATGGAAGCTGCGGTATCTTAAAACCTATATTTGGTTGTTCAAATCCTTTAGCATTAAATTATAACCCTTTAGCTACATTTAATAATGGAACTTGTATTTTCAAATCTGGATGTACAAATGCCTTGGCAATAAACTATGATTCAACTGCTGTTATTGATGATGGTTCTTGCGAATGTGGTGATATAAATATACAAATGGATTTTGGATATAGCTCTGGAGAAACTTTTGTAGTTGAACCAAATTGTCAATATCTGATCGAGTTTGATTTAATGGCAGAAATCGAATGTGGCAAACTTATAGATTATTTGAGTAATGATACAAGAACGATCTTAGAAGTGCTGTCAGAACTAAAAATAAACGCTCAAGCACAAGTTTTAACAAATGAAGAAAATAGAATTATTGAATATACAGGTGGTACTGTTCAGTATACAGGTGAGACCTCTTATCTTTTAATACAGAATGAAAATTTATTTACTTTTGATAAAAACATTATTCCTTATGGAATTGGAATTTATGGTGATGCAGAAGATTGTGCTTTCATAAATAATTTGATTTCTACAGAATTACAAATAGATTGTCCTGTAGAATCAGTAGTCGAACAAAGGTTTAAAAAATCTTGGAAAAGATATACTTTTATTTTAAATTCAGATTTAATACAAACTTTTGTTAGGTTTAATTTAAATTTTCAAAATTTTGATTTTGGTTTATGTACATACATTGATAATTTAAAACTTTCAAAACTTTGCACTATTAATCAAGAAAGATGTGTAATAATTCCAAGTAGATATGGTTTCGAATTTGATAAAATTATTGATAATAAAAAATCTTGGGTTTATACAGAAGAAGCTTTAAATAGACTTTACGATTATCAAGGTCAAGATACTGCTTATCGAGATTTTGATTCTAGATTAATTTTTAATACAAAAGAATTAGAATTAGTAATTAATCCTGTTAAATATATTGAATCAGATGTATTAGAATATTATAACTATTATAGTAGGTTTTTCAATGATATTGATGAAAGATATACCGAATTAACAATGAATAGAATTCAATTTGAATCCATTAATGTTATAGGTAGACAATACATAAGACAATACCCATATCTCCAAAGCATTTATGAGCAATATTTGGATGGACTTGACTGTGCCCCTTCGAAAGCTTTGGATTATCCTTATGGATTAGAAATTATTAATAGAACTGGTGATTATTGGTATAGTGCGGTAAAACAATTGATACCTGCAACTTCCATTTGGAATGAAGCAAAACATATTTTAAAAAATAACGTATTCCACAAACCAAAACATGTGTATAAAAAATATACATTAGGAGGTTCAAGTGATACAGATATAGCTCCACCATCAGGTGTAACGATTGCATGTAATACTTTATCAAATACATGTCTTAGTGAACCATTTTCAAGCATCGATAATTTTTTGAATTTTAATTTTGGAAATGTTGAATGTACTTCAATTTATTCAGGAGGAACTTTTGGATATTCAGGTGGCAGTGGAGATGGAAATTTCTCTGGAAAATTAGTTCAATTCAGTACTAATGCAAGTGGCGATACAACTATTGAAAATTATTTTGGTTTTGATGATTACCTTTGTATAACTGGAAATCCAAACGATATTTGTACAAATGCTAATATAAATATAGAATTAGATTACACTTGCGGAACTTATGTAGAATTAGGTGAAACTTTAAATACAGGTTATGCAAGTTTATCAGTAAATGTTTCAGGTGGCGAAGCTCCATATACAATAACAGGAGCAAACGATGGTGATACAGTTGAACATGGACAAACAGTATTAGTAGTAGTTACTGATGCTAACGGATGTAATGCCAAAAAAGATATATATATTAATTGCCCACCTGATTGCGGACCTATAATTACAACTCTAATTTTAACTCAAGATTGTGATACTGAACTTGGAAATAATACTGGATTTGCAACCATAGATTACACTGTAGGTGGAGGATTAGCTCCGTATAATGTCACAGGAACCGTGAATGGAGTACCATTTGATCCAGATGCTAAGAATACATTTGAACATGGAGATGTTATTATAGTTACAGCTACAGATTCAACACTATGTTCACCTGCTGAGGCTATATTAGTGATAAATTGCCCAACTAATGATTGTAGTACTACAGATATAAATATTTCATTAAGTGCAGAATGTGATACAAATGGATGTGGTCAAACAGTTGGAACTGCTACATTATCTGTTTCTGCATCAGGTGGCGTTGCACCATATACATTCTATGATGCGATATCAAACACTTTTGTAACAAATGGTCAAACAGTTCTTGATGGAAGATATTTATATATCTATGCAATGGATGCAAATGGTTGTATTTCTGATTTATACCCATTAACAGTTTCATGTGATAATTGCAGTTCTTATGCTGAAGATTTAACGTTAAGAACTAGAATTGTCAATGTATTATTCTCTGGAAATAATGCACAATTTAGATTAGATTATACTATAGGTGGTATATTAGCTTCAGAACTTAGTTCAATCAATTATACAATAAACGCTGTTCCTGGTAATATAACAACAGGTTCATCAATCAATAGAACATCTTTAACTGGAAATAATATACAGATTGCTGTAAATTATAGCCCAGATCCTTCACAGGATACAATATTTACATATACAGCTGTTATAACATTAACTAATGGTTGCACCTTTGAATACACAGGTTTTTTAAATGTACTATTAGAATCTAACGACCAAGAAACAATAAACTTTATTTGCTAACATGTCATACATAATCGAGAAAAAAAACCCATTAATCCTAACGAAGCTAACAGCCAAAGGAAGACAAAAGCTTGCAAAAGGAGCTTTAACTTGGAGTTATTGGTCTTTAGGAGATTCAGAAGTAGATTACAAAAATATTAATTTGGTTCCAACAGAATTAGGAACATTAAATATTTTGAAACCTAAAGATTTTCAACCGAATACAAAAACTTTTATTGAGAAAGTTGATTGTAGTATTCTTATACCAATTGAACCTGCCGAAAGACAAGTTATTGAATGCTGTGTTAAAAACAAAGCTATCGAAAGAGGATTTTTCTCTGGCACTACAGATGAATTAATAACTTCATCAAACTACATAAAAACCTATGGAAAAGTAAATCTTTCTCAATTCAATGGAACTGCAACTATTGATATAGGAACAGTTGATTTTAATGATGGTGATTATATTCTATTTAAAATAGCTAAACCTACTACAGGTGATTTATCTTATTCAGAAACTGAAGCAGCTGTACTTTATCTTTGGTATAAAATTGAAAAAACTCCATTGTCAACAATTATTACCGTAGATAGATATTTGCCTTATTTTTCATTTTTAACAAATGTACCTGTGAACTTCTATATTTTCCCTGGAGGTGAATCTATTACAGAATTTTATGGAAGTGGCTCAACTATACCTTATTGGAATAATGAAACCTTAGAATTCATAAGTAACTGTGATCTTTCTAAAGAAGATGTTAATGTTCTCAACATGAATAATGTTTGGAATGAAACTATGGCTGGAACTCAATCAGCTTATGAATGGTACAAATATTACGGCTCAATGGATTATATTGGGCAGAAAGAATATTTAGGATATAATATAGATTGCCCAGAAGTTATAGAAGCCCCTACAGATTGCGAAGACAGACTTTTAAGTGTGTATGATGATTATGTAAAAGGTATTGGAATTATCCATTTTACAAATCTAAATATTTCAAATGATTATGGTGAAAAATTCCATATTGACCATGATTTAGATGAATTTTTAACCATAAAGATGCCAACAATTATGTGGCATAGAAGATGGTTTGGAGGTTCCAATGTTGGAAATATCATAGGGATGAATTTTATAAGTTCTGGAGCTTTAAAAGAAGTTCAAAACAGCAACATTACATACTACGATTTGATCGAAGACCCTGCTTTTATCAATCCATCAGGAACGACAATGATTGTTGGAAGAGTTTATCCAGACTTAAAGATTGTAACTATTCATGATGAAGAATTACTTGCAACAATGTCTTATAAAGCCAGCAGAAATTTTACTTTACCAAGATTAGATGGTAGAATGATATTTCCTTTGAATGGATTAGGAACAGGTGTACTTGCAAAAGGTAAAACTATGTATATGACATATGTATTAGAAGCAAATAATGGGCTTCAATACTTTTTACCTCAGCAGAAATATACTAAGTTCATTAATAATTCTAAAATCGATAGAGATATTGAATTTTCTATAGAAGATACAGGTCTTCTTCCATATATGAGACAATTAGAGCAAGGAGGTTACGATGGATTAGGATTTTATGCCAATAGATTTAAAGTTCTTGTGCAAATTGTAGATAATCCTGATGATAGACCTGAACCTGAAAATTGGGTAGCTTTGAATTACACTTCAAACAATATCACTTATGTGAATAACTATACAATTAATCCAATACTTTTTGAAAATCAAAATATACAAGAAACTGGATTTATTCTAAATAAAACAAAATATCTCACAGGAACAGTTTATAACCTTAGCAACCTTCAAATCCCACTTTTGAATTGCCCTGAAGACCTTCAATTTGGAGATGAAAGATTTTTCTTTGGAAATTTAGATACTTTCATTGGAGCTTGCATTTACAGAACAGTATTTAAACTTATTATTGATGTAAATGAATATGTTAAATCAAGTAATCCTACTTGGACTGATGGAAATGACTTTTATTTTACAGAAGTTGGTCTTTATGATGAAGACCAAGAACTCGTTGCTATAACAAAAATGAGTAGACCTGTAAAAATGGATCAAAACACTAAATTTGCATTAGAAATTTCTTTGGATTTTTAACTATAAAAGAATATTTATATAAAAATAAAACATGAAAATTAAATTAAGCGAACTAAGACAAATTGTTAAGTCGATTATTAAAGAACAGAGTGGAACTACAACACCTACACCACCAAATATTAATGCGGATTTGACAAAAATGAAAAATGTACCTGTTAGATGGTATTTAGATGAGGGAAATACTAAGCCTTTTATGATAATGACAATTAAAAATATTATACCTTCTGGAGATAGAATTAAAATTGAAGGCTTATGGGAAGGTGCACCAAATACTTCTAATTCAAATATGACTTTAATATGTGCAAATAATTTTGTTTTATATAGAGATCTTAGCAGAGACGAACTTGTTAAACTATATAACACAAAATACATTGAAAAATTAAAAGCTCTACTTTGCACAAAAAGTGCAGGAGGGTTAGAAGTTACTAATATCGGTGATTATTCTTCAACAACTTCAAAAGCTCCAATGAATGTTGCGGAATCCAAAAGAAAACTAACTAATGTTATAAGACAAGTTATTAAGGAACAAAATCTCACTAAAGAAAAACACCTTGTAATGGGTGGTGCTACAGAACTTTTTGAGAAAAATGGATATACTATAAAAAGATCAAGTGGTTCTCCATCTGAAGGAGGGGTTGTAGAATTATCAAATGGTGAAAATACCGTTATTTTAAAAAGCTCAAATATTTCAAATACTATTCAAGTGAATGGTGGCAAAGTTTTTAAATATAGTACTGTAAATGACCAACAATTTAAAATTGCAACTATGGCATTAGGTTTATAATTTGAAATAATAATTAACAATAAATCAAAAAACAAAAAAACCTTTAAATTTAAAGGTTTTTTGTTTTTATAAGAAACTGTTATATTATAAATAAAAAATGGAACCAAAATATATTCTTTCTTTAGATGTAAGCACTTCTACATTAGGCATCAGCCTTTTCGAAGACATGGGTGATCATGGTAGATTGGCAATTTTAACACATTTTGAACCTAAAATAAATCCAGAACCCCCTACGCAACTTGAACGTTTAAAAGAAAAAGCTGACCTTTGTGTTCAAAAAATTTCACAAGATTTTGCTGAATATAATATCTGTAGCATCATAGTCGAAAAACCGTTGTTAAATTCTATTTCACAGAAGATTGCAAAACTTCTTGAGATATTTAATGAATACTTCACAAAACAACTTTCAACCAAAATGAATGTCAAAGTTGACTTTATAACTGTTGATGATGCAAGAAGATATGCTTTACCTGAATTGTTGGGAAAGAATGGTAAAATGATGTCAGATTTCCCAAAGAAAATTGCAGATCTCGGAAAGAATGAATGGAGTAAATTCCTTATTATGTATTTGGTTAGCCAAAGATATCCTAAAATCAAGTGGTTGCTAAATTCTACCTTAAAAGTAAATAAAAAGAATTTTGATAGAGCTGATAGTGTTGTAGCTGGACTTGGTTATATGATAAAAGAAGGTTATTGGTCTAAAATGGCAGATAAAGCATTTTGGGAAGAGTCTGATTTTTCTTATGAGAAATGTGTAGAAATCATAGAAAAAAATGTAGCCTATGAGAAATTTGCTTCAGAGTTTATTGATAAAAACAAAGATTTAGCTCCAGAAGATAAACTAAAAGTCAAAAAGAAATATTTGAGTGAACTTTTTGAAATACAAAAATATTTGAATGTTGAATTGTAAATTATATTAAATTCATGTATTTATATGTATGAAGGTAGTTATAAATGACAAAAAATTCAAAGTAAAAGTTCAAAATTCTCCAAGAGAGATAGAAAGGGGGATGATGTATAAAACGTTTGATAATTCTTTCAATGGAATGTTATTCGTTATGAATTCAAAAGAACATTCTTTTTGGATGAAAAATTGTATTATTCCTTTGGATATTATTTTTATCAATGGAGATAAAATAACAAAAATCCATCATAACTGCCCACCTTGTGAAGACGAACCTTGTAAAGCCTATAATGGTAGAGGTAATTATGCTTTAGAATTAAAAGGTGGCACTTGCAAAAATTTAGGAATAAAAACAGGTGATATTGTTTCATTGCCATCACATCTTCATGCCAATAAGAACGATGAAAATTCAAAATTAAAAAATCTTGTAAAAAAGATAGTCAAAGAGGAATTAAAAAATAAAAAGTTATTCTAAAAGATATTTATATTAAAAATAATATGAAAATTAGATTAAGCGAATTAAGACAAATTATTAAATCTGTTATTAAAGAACAAAGTACCACAGGAGAAAACATTTGTTCTAAATTTATATTAATTAGTAAAGACCAATTTATGAAAGAAGCATCAAAACTTTCATTAAATACTGGTAGTGATACTGATGAAGCTAAAGTTACTGTTATGAATAGCAAAAAAATTTATAAGTTTAATGGTACTAAAGATGAAGCAAATAAAAATTTATCATGTATCGGTATGAAAATGGGTGTAAGTAATTATGATTATTACGAGCCAGGTTTATATTCAAAACAAAAACCAGGATATTTTTATATAGGCGTTTACTAAATAATAAAATTTTTAAATAAAACCTCTTTGGAACTTTCTAAAGAGGTTTTTTGTTTCCAAAGAAACAAAATAGTTTTTGATGGAAGATCTTTTCAATATCATCATAAGAACTTTTGGTGGCTACAGAAACAAAAATCATGATTCTGGGCAGATAAGTGTTGACTGCCCAAATTGTGATGATGGAAATCACAAAGGAAATCTTGAAATCAACATCTTTAACGATGTATATTCATGCTGGGCGTGTAGAGAACTTCCTGATGGAGTTAAGGGAAGAGATATTAGATGGCTTATAAGAAAATATGGTACATCTGATGATTTTCAATATTATAATGAATTAAGACCTAAATCCCCAAAGCTATATGAAAGACCTCAGAAGGATGTTATACTTCCTTATGAGTATAAAACTTTTACAAAGATTAATGAAAAATCTTCAGGTTATAAAATAGCCTTAAAATATTTATCCGATAGAGGCATATCTAAAGAAATTATAGATAAGTTCAATATCGGATTTTGCGATTCTGGTTATTACGAAGGAAGAATAATTATACCATCATTTAATCGAAATGGTTTTTTAGACTATTTTGTTTCCAGAGATTATACTGGAACTTCTAAAGAAAAATATCTTAATCATACTAATGATAAATCCAATATCATTTTTAATGAATACTTTATTGAATGGGATATGTCAATTATTCTTGTTGAGGGGGTCTTTGACCATATTGTAACTATCAATTCAATTGCATTGCTTGGCAAAGCAGTTTCCCCCAAACTATCATCAATTCTTCAAAAAAACCTCAATGGTAATTTGTATATTCTTTTTGATGAGGATGCAATTGATAATGCCGAAGAACTTAAAAAGCAATTAAATTTCGGAGCTTTAAGAAATCGTGTGTATATCATAAAACTGCCTAAAGGAGAAGATCCTTCTTCATTATTCCAAAAATTAGGTAAAAAAGAGTATTATAAAGCACTTTCTAATTACATTATGAGATAATTCTCAAAAATAATTTTGAACTTGTTTAAGATTATAAACGTTATAAATAAATTATGATTAAAAAAATTATACATACTGCTGATTGGCATTTAGAGCCATATAAAAATCATCAAAGATTTCAAGAAGTAATAGATTCATTTGAAAGTTCAATTATTTCAGAAGTTGGAAATATGCCTTCTGAAGAGGTAAGAATTGTTATAGTGGGAGATTTGTTTGATAATAGAACAAAAGAACCTTCTAATGAAGCTTTTGTTATAATGATGAATACTTTAAAACGTCTTTTGGATCGATTTAAACTTATCATAACAATTGGTAATCATGATTATGATGCGCATAATAAGCAAAAGATGGATTGCATTACACCTGTTGTAGAAGCTTTAAAATTATACAACTCAGACAACATTGTTTTTCTTAAAGAAACCTGTATTTATGTTGATGATAATATTACCTTTTGCAACTATTCAAATTTCAATGGGAACAGTAGACCCGAAATTGAACAAAGTTTGAAGAGTAACCCAAATAAGACACATATAGGACTATTTCACGATGTACTTCAAGGTGCTATAAATTTCAAACAATATGATTTCACAGTTCATCAAGATCATACTGAAAAAGTTGATATTTTTGAGGGCTGTGATTTTGTTATGATGGGTGACATTCATAAACATCAAACGCTAAAATATAAAGTCCCTGTAGTTTATTGTGGAAGTTTATACCAGCTTAACTATGGTGAAAGTATTGAAGGGCATGGATATGTTCTTTGGGATATTGAAAAACGTTCTTTTGAGTTCAAAGAGATTTCAAACAATTATGGTCTTTATAAAGTAACATTTGATTCTTTTGAAGATGCAATCATTGGCAATTTTAAATTTACAAATTAAAAAAATTGAATTATGAGTGAAGAGAAAAAAACCTTAGACTTAAAATCCTTTCATTATTTAGAAAATGGAAGAGTTTTGTATTCAAATTTAAACACCATAAAATGTACAAAAATATTAGATCCTGGTGTGTATAATCTAAAAAACTCTGGATATCCAAAGTATGAAAATGAATTAACTTTGGCGGAAATGGTTGAATCGATCAAAATCCATGAGTTTCCAGATAAAGAAAGGATTGATACACTTTTAACAAAATTTATTGATCCTGAAATAAAAGAAAAAGTGAAATCTGCAGGATTTTTGCATAAGACAGGGGTTTTACTTTACGGTAAAGAAGGAACAGGTAAATCTACAATTTTAAAATATTTCTTTTCAAAATATGTTGCTCAAAATAATGCTTTAGCAATTTACATTAATGAGCATGAACAGATTGGAAAAGTTTGGGATTTTGTTATAGCATTAAGACAAACCCATAACAATCCAATATTCATAATTTTTGAAGAAATAGATTCATTATTTAAAGAAAAACATCATGAATCAACATTAAAATCTATATTAGATGGAAACCTTTCAATAGATAATTGCATTTTCTTTGCTACTACTAATTACATCAATGATATTCCATCTGCACTAAAAGATAGACCATCCAGATTTAAATATAATTTTGAAATTGAAGGCATCCAAGAAAAACAAGATGTTATAAGAATTATAAAAAATATTCTAAAGGAAGATTATTCTCAAGAGGAAATTGAAGAATTTTCTAATGGGCTTACAGGTTCGACCATTGATACAATAAAACAATTCTGTTTAGATAAAATTATGAATGTAAAATCAATTTCTAAAAATAAAAAAAATATTGGCTTTGGAAAATAATATTTTAAAACCTAATACAAAGGTAAAGATAGAATGGCGTGGCTATTATCATGAAATTACCAAAACAAAGGAAAATGATATAAAAGAAACTTTCTCAAAAAAGTATAATATCCCAAAGAACCTCATTGAAATTGAGAAAGTGTATTTGAAAAAGTCTGAAAATGAGGAGCGAGTTTCAACAGCTATTTTAGATTCTCTTTTGAATAAAGATAAGCTTCAAAAAGCCTACAAAGATTTTTTCACTGAGAAATACCCAAATGAAAGCTTTGATAATTTTCTGAAGATCGATGAAGAGGTTTCCTCACAATTAGAAGGCTTAGATAAGAATCATGAGTTTACTGAGAGAAAATATAAGTTTCTTTGGATAAAAGCTAAAAACATATTTTCATTTTCAGATTTCTTCAGAGATTACACAAATGATACAGGTGTAACAACGATCTATTCTTATCCAGGAAATCAAGGAGGTAAAACTTCTCTTTCAAGAATGCCATCTTTCCTGCTCTTTGGAAATAAAATAAAATACGGAAGGAAAACGAGTATCACATTCCCAGATGTTTTTAACCATTACACCGAAGATAATGAGGCATACATTCAAGGTGAAATTCAAATCCAAAATGATGTGTTCTTTCTTAGAAGAAATTTAACAAAATCTAAAAAGGGTGCCATATCCCACTCATTCCACATTTATAAATATGATGAAGAAGGTGAGTATGTAGATTTCTTAGGGAGGAAAGCAATAAACTTAAGTATTCAACAAGGGCAAGTAACAAGAAAAAAGTTTGAAGATGTTATAGGTTCATATGAGGATTATATTTTCTCAAGTTACTATGAATCTCAAAACGTAGAAAAATGGCTTGAAACAACAGAAACTGAACGTTACAGACTGTTTTGTGAATATTTGGGATTAGGTATACTTGAGCAGAAATATCAGTTAGTTTCAAAGATATTGTTAAATCATTCTAAAACAAGTTTGACTTCAAAATTTAGTTTAGAACAATTAAAAAATCAAATAACTTCAGACGAATCTGAAATTTTAAATATTGAAAATGAAATAAGTTTTTCTCAAAAGAAGATTTCTAAAAATCAAAAAAATGTAACAAATTTTCAGAATAAAATAATAAAATTAACTTCAAAGTTAAGTCCACTAAATTCAAAAATAGTATCTTTAACAAAAGAGGATATTGAATCGGATATAGAAGATAAGAAGATTGCTTTTGAAAACGTAAAATCTGAAATAGGTTATATTGAAACAAAGATTAACCAATTGAATGAACAGTTATTTAACACCTCTGAAACTAAAATTTTGATCAACGAGAAGTTGAATTCTGCGATGACTTCTTTGTCTGATATTGACAAACAAGTTCCAAAAGAATTAAATCAAAAATTGAATGATTCAAAGTATAAGTTATTGGAAGTTAAAGAAACTTCCAAAATGATTGAAACTAAAAATAAAGCTTCGGATGAATACCAAAACCTTCAAGTGGAATACAAGACTGTTAATAGTGAAATACAGAATCTTACCCAAGAGATTTTAGAACTTCCAGAGAAAACTGTTTGTTCTAAATGCGGACATGAAGAATCTGCAGATCAGAAAAAATTCGCCATAGAAGCAAAGATTTCTCTCAAGAAACAAAGACTTCAAGAAATAAAAAATCTTGGCGTACAGGCTAAAATTGAGCTTGATAGAATCATATCTGAACATAAAGACATTCTTTCTAAAGAAAGCAGCAAGGTTTCTGAAGAGATACGTTCTATTGAGCAAGAAATAAATCTTTATAAGCAGAATATAAGAAATAACATTAACAAAGAAAGCCTTGAATATAAAAGGTTGTTATCATTGTATAACGATTTAGAGAAAGCTGAATCTAAACTTGAATTGAAAAATGAAACTTTAAAATTTTCAAAAGTAAAATATGAAAGTTCTTTAGAAACATTGAAGATTTATAATGAAAGTTTGAACGACATAAAGAATAACGGTAAAATTTATTCAGAAATAAAGAATGTTCAAGAGGAAGTTGATGTGATTAATAAAGAAATCAAAGATATTTCTTATGAGATAAATCAAAACAATATCAAAATCGGTGTATTGACAAATTCCATAATAAATAATCGTAATATGATTAGTGATATGGAAGCAGATTACTTCAGAGAAAGAATTTTAAAAACTTATTTACAAGTTCATGGGGATGAAGGATTAAGCCAACATATAATTTTATCAATTCTTCCTCAAATAAATGCGGATTTAGCCAAAGTTTTAGATGAAATTACCGATTTCAATTTGTTAGTAGATTTTGATAAGAAAGGCATAAGATTCTTTTATGAAAGAGATGGTGTGAGATTCAATTTATATCAAGGGTCTGGATTTGAAAAGACTGTATCTTGCCTGGCTTTACATTATGTGAATATGAGAATGACAACTCTTCCGATATCAAATAATTTGATATTAGATGAAGTTTTTGGAGGAGTGCATAAAGATAATATTGAAGCCATAAGAAAACTTCTAAAGAAGTTATGTAATGTTTTTGATAATATAGATGTTATCACCCATACCTTAACTGATGAAGTCAAAGGTATCGCAGATAATTCTATAAAAATTTTCAAAGAAAATAATTTTTCAAAAATCGTATAATTTTGGAACCATATAATATTTTATATGTTTTATAGGGGAAGTGTAACAACTTCCCTTTTCTTTTGAAAAGACACTTATTTTTAAAATTTAATTATGTTTATTGATATTGAAAAAACATATTTACCCCAAATTGATAATATTATAAAAAGATATTTTCCGAAATACTTCGAAAGAATTAAAAATTTACCTCAATCTAAAAAAAAGAAAATCCCAATACTTTCTCAAGAGGAATTAGTCGAATTGTATTTTAAATATAAAGAAGGCGATATACATTCAAGAGATTTAATGATTTACTCTCAATTGAAATTAGTCTATCTTTACGCTAAAAAATTTCATATTACTCAAAATGGCACAAACATTTCTGAAGAAGACTTAGTCGGATTTGCCAATTTAATTTTGATGGAGATAATTGATGATTATGTTCCGTTTACAGAGGGTAAAAATGAATTGAACAGCTTTTCATCTTTTATAAGAACCTGGCTGGAATTTAATCTTCACACTGAACTTAAAAAATATGGTCTGGCAATTAAGTTACCCCCAAATAAAATAACTGAAATATCTTTACAGAAAAAGCTTATCAGTAAGTATGAACAAGTAAATGGTGAATCACCAAGACATGGGGATTATATTGATTACTGTGAAAGAGGAATAAATAAAAGAGCTTTTTTTGATGTATTAAACGAAAAAATAGAAATTTATGAAAAGCAGGGTAATGAATTAATCTTGATTAAAAGTTCAAAGTTTGATACTTTAGAAGTCTTTGAAATAAAATCAGGGAATGAAATTATAAATAAAGATTCAGAAGAAGTCCACTTGGAAGTTTTCGATGGAATAAAAAGCGATCCACTTATCACTTTGAATTTCAACGATGACATTATGAAAAAGTCTATTGAAAAAGTATTGGATGACTTAACACAAAGAGAAAGAGAGTTTATAGATTTATACTATTTTAGATCTGAAGCGATAAAAAGGATTCCATCATTATTAACCCCAGATAAGAATAATGAAGGTGAAATGAGAACTTTCAATAAGACTTCTCGCAACACCATAACAGTCAAAGGAACGAAAAAAAATTCAGAAGAAGTATTTATAGTATATGAAGTATTTGCAAATGCACATGATATTCCTGCAGAAAAACATGCTGTACATACAGATGGTATAACCGCAATCACTCATAAGAACACAGATATTATTACAAATGAAGTGAATGACACATATGAATTCTTACTTTCTAATGAAATAGATTTAAATACTATTGAAGTTAAGCATAGATATTGTAAAAATGAAGAGAATGTTAAGTATAGTTTAAATTCAACGGAAGATGGATATGTTTTAAATTTCAATATTAATTATAGTTATGGAATGATTTATACACCTCAGACATTTTTGAATAATAATGAAACACTTTTGAAAAAATTAAGAACAAAACTTATAAACTTAAAAAAATATATTTAATTATGAAAAACATTTCAATCGAAAAAATTTTACTTGCACTAATTTTATTGCTTACACTTGCCAACGGATGTAACTCATGCAAAGGAAACAGAGAACATCGTACTGAATTAAAATCAATGAAAAAGCGTGTAGATTCTTTAGAAAATACAATTAAACTTTCTAATGAAACAACTTATAAGAATATTTCAAAAGAAATCGAAATGCTTTTGATTATCGAAAACGAAATCGATGGTAAAAATAAAAAATCAACTGAAATAAAAGAAATTATCAAAAACTATAAATAATGAACCCTCTTAAGAAAGTTAATTATTTCAATATAACAAATTCATTTTTCATATTAGCGATACTTATCTTCTCGATAACATCGCTTTTTCACGTTACAGTATTCTGGCTTATAACCAATTCATTATTTCTTTCAATAATAATGTCTGTTGCAACTGGAGTTGGCATAATAAGTTCTCTTTTATCAACAAAATACACTAAGCTTACCTATATAAGTTTTGCATTAATTATTTTGATAGAACTCTTTGGAAATATTTATGGATCATTCATTCATATAGATATTAACAGTGAATATTTCAAAGGATGGAAAGAGCTTATGGAGCCTGTATTTAGTTTATTTTATACAGTAGAAGAAGGGGAAGTTATTCCAGATTCTATTTACAAGAGATGGGCAGCTATTATTCAAGGATCATTTATTCCACTTCTGCTTTCAATAACATTCCACATGTGGATGGTTGTTAGAGATAAATATAAAAAATTAAATTCTAAAAACTTTAACCATCATGAAAAGATTAAAGTTGTTGAAGAAGTGGTAAAACCTGAAGACATGGTAAAACCTGAAGAAGCAGCAGTTCCAAAAGAGCGTAAGAAAAATTCAAGTGGCAGGAAAAGTATGAGTGTTTCATTCCCTTTTGAAAATATTAAAAAAAAAATTCAGAACCTGAAATTTTAATTGAGAAAGATGAATTAATTTCTGAAGTAATTATTGAAGAAATTAAAGAAGAAATTGTAGAGGAAGCTAAAGAAGAAATTAAAGAAGAAATTAAAGAGGAAATTAAAGAGGAAATTAAAGAAGAAATTAAAGAAGAAATTGTAGAGGAAGCTAAAGAAGAAATTAAAGAAGAAATTAAAGAGGAAATTAAAGAGGAAATTAAAGAAGAAATTAAAGAAGAAATTAAAGAAGAAATTAAAGAAGAAATTAAAGAAGAAATTAAAAAGAAACCAAAGCCGAGGGTTATTAATGTAAAAAGTGATGACATTGGAACAATTTATTTAAAACCAGAAAATGGACATAAATAACGAGCATAAGTTAAAGACTGCGAATTATATAAGAGTTATTTCAGACAAGAGACAGATTTTATTAGGTAATACGCACCATTATAATTTAAACCATATCAAATATTCTATAAATAGGAATAATGGGACATATGATAAATTACCTCATTTTACAATAACCAAAGATGGAAAGATTCATCAGCATTTTGATATAAAATTTTATTCGAATTATCTTGGGGGTGAGTATACAAAAGATATAATATCAATAGCTTTAGAAAATATCGGACAAATTTTTGAAGAAAAAGGAGTGTATTATGATATTTATAATAACACATATGAACATACCCCTTTTGAAAAAAATTGGAAGAATTGTTCAATGTGGGATTCTTATACAGAAGCTCAATTTGAAGCGTGTATATATCTTTGTAATAAACTTATTAAAGATGGCGTTATAAGCCGAGCGGTTATGCCAACTAATGTTTTTAAACAAGATATAGCTAACTTCAAAGGAATCTGTTATAAAAGTAATTATGATAGTAAGTATTATGATTTAAATCCAAATTGGGATTTCGAAAAATTTAAAGAAAAAATAGAAAAAAATGAATGATATAATCAATAAAATGTGCTCTCAATTAAGAGAAGATTATTATGTAAACGATAAAAATCTTTTGAGAGAACAAGATGAAGAAACATCTGAACAGGGTGAGGACCAAGAAATAAAAACCTTTGATAATAAGAGTGAACAAGCAAAAAATTTTATAAATAATATAAAAAATTATTTAAATAACGGAGCCGTTTCATTTGATTCTATAGTTTTTGATCCTAAAGATAACAGATTTACTTGGGAAGGTGAAATTGCAACACAAGTAAAATGGGAATTTGTTTTTGAAGATGGAAAAAATCCACAAGTGTTTTTTAAAATAGAAGAACCGCAAGATTTGGATAAAGAAACTACATTATCTATGCATAAATTGAATACATATTTTAGAGAAAAGATTAGTGCAGAAATTTCAACGGCTATTCAAAATAAACAATTTGAAAATATTGCATAAAATAATACTGTATAGGTATATTTATAATAAAAATATATGTATTTAAATGAAACAGATTCGAGTTCTTCAGGAAGTTTTGAAGCTTCATTTGGAGGAAAAATGATAAAAAGAAGTTTCCACCCTTTTTATCCTTTAGAACAAAAAACACAAAAACGTAAAAAAAAGAAAAAAATGAAAAATATCACAATTTCTGAAATTGAAAACATCGCTTTAAAAGCACTTATTTTCGAAGAGGTATATAGCGAAAAACCAGTTGAACCAAAAGGAAAAGAAATTTCTACAAGAAATATGAAACAAGAAATTTCAAGTTCTAAACCTTCAAAGGCTACTGAAAAAATCAAAAGTAAATCTGGAAAAGAGCATTCTTCAGATATTAAGAGTAGAACTGGTAAAGTAAAAGCTTCAATCAAAAATAATTTGAAAGGTGCCGAAGTTGAAGATGTTAACAAAGATAAAAAAGTTGATGATGATTATGAAGTAGAAGCATATCAGAATGGTATGGAAGATATTGCATATGAAAGAATCTCAGATAAACAAAAGCAAAAAATTAAAGACCAGATTAGCGCAAAAGGTTCGAAAAAAGATCCTAACGCAGAAAAAAGCGGAAAGGTGGCAAAGAAAATGATTGATGGTGTTAAAAAACGTGATAGCTCAAAAGCAAATAATCCTTTCAATCGCTTAACACAATCAGGTTCTGACATAGAATATACTCAAAAAAGGAATCAGTCTGATTACCGACCAACTAAAAAGACTGCAATACAGGAAAATACAATCAAAAGACTTTCTTTCAAAAGAGAGTTTGAAAGTACAAAGGACATGCTTGAAAGAATTCCTTCAAATTATAAAAGTCATGAGAAGATTTTTGAAATGTTTGATGGTAATAACAAATACAAAGTTCGTTGGGAAGGAAACTCAATTAATGGTACAGGTGTTATATTAGAGCAGCACAGTGAAGCTAAGGAGAATAGAATGTATGATATGTTCGACAAACTCGTAAATAATGGATTAAACGAAGGTTATAATTCATCTGAATTGAATGAGAATAATATTTTTAAGAGCTTTTTAAATTTTTCAAGAGAATTAAATGGATAAAACAAACGTAAAAACATTTTACGAAAAGAAAGTCTTTTATGTTCAAAACGAATTCATAAAGGACTTTCTTTTTTTTCTTTTATACAAGATTGAAAAAACCTATCTTGGCGATGAAATAATGAATATGGAAAATAAACGTGATCATTTTGAATGGTCTGTAAATGAAACAGTTTTAAATTTCAAGAAGGAAGAAATTCATGTAAACGTTAGTAAAGACTTTATAAGTAAACTGTTCGATACCTTTAGCACGTATTATTATTCTTTGAAAAAAAATCGTAATACTGTTGAAGATTTAAAAATTAGATTTACTAACATCTTTAATTCTTCAATCAGCAAAACTCCAACACAGATTGAAGAGACTGTATTTTATGTAAGACTATTCACAAGCCATATGGGAAATAGTTTTTAAAAAAATTTCATATATTAATAATAAAATATGGAAGAATTAGAAAGTATTCGATTAAGAATTTTAACTCTTATAAGTGCAGATAAGATTATTTTGAAATCTGACAGTTACTTCTTGGAAGATATTGAAGAGGAAACTGAAGAGTCTAAGAAAAAACGAGTCAAAACAGGATTAAAACCTCACAAGTATAAAAAAGGAGACTGGAAGAAAGCTATGTCTTTGAAAGAAGGTAGACATGCAAGAATAAGATTAAGGCTACTTTTGAAAAGACTTGAGAAGGCATTAAAGGATGCAAAAGATTTAATTCAAAAGCAAAATAAATTAGTAAGAGTGATGAAAGAAAGAGGTGAATTATAATTCAATACTAATCTTTTAAAACTTTTTTATTTTTGTTCATAAGTTCTTGACCTTTCATTTGGCAATAAATATCTGAAGTTTCAAAATAAGATTCTGCTTTTTCTGTAAGATCCAAAATATTATGAATTATCCAGCATACTCCACTTATAATTGCACCATCAAATACTTTATACATTCCGATATTCAAATAAAAAAGAATTGAAGAAATTATGGTTCCATTTGAACTTGTAAATGTAGAAAATGTGTTATATGAAATAGAACCTAAATAGAAGCTAAGAAATACTCCAACCCAAAATCCAAGACATCTTGGGCACCTGATAAGCATTCCAAAGAAATTTTCATAAATTTCATCAGAACCATTATCAATTCTGTTTCTTACTCCTTCGAATATGGTTGATTTTGATACGATGGTTGTTACACCAAACCCTATAAGTAAAAACAATAGTACATTCATATTTTTTATTGTTAATATATTTATTTTAAACCGAAAATAAAATGAGTTGGACTGATACAGATTTTAAAGATTTTGACCAGGATAAAACCCAGTCAAAAAAAGAATTAGATTTTAATAAAAAAAGAATCGCTTCAATGTTGAAAAAAGATCGTAAAACGATAAAAGAAATAAAGGGTAATTATACCTTCAAGAAAAGATTTTTTCTCTTTAGATGGTATGATATTCTAAAGAGAAAAAGCTATTTCTATAGGAATTATATTTTGTATAAAATTTTTGGTTAAGGTTCAGTCGTGTATCTTTTCATCCAAGACATGGAAACACCTAAATGTTTAATAGCCTCATCCATAAGTTCTTTTTTCTTATCCGTTGCAGCTATACCTCTGAACATGAATAGCACCATATTTTTAGAAGTCAAAAATTCAAGGAAGAAATTATAAAGTCTTTTAGCATCATCAACATTATGGCACAGTATCATATTGAAATCATCCATACTATCAGTGATAACAATTTTATTATTTACAATATAAACCTCATATGATTTAGCCTTTCTAAGACGATCTAAAAATATATTTGATAAAATTTCTAGCGAATTCAATCTTCTTTTGTAACCATAAACTTTAAAGCATTCCTCACTTTTCAAAGTAAATTTTTGTATGATTTCCCAATCACCATTCACTTTTTCTTCAATAATACCCATTCCTGTATAAATTTTTCTAAATTCAGAACCATCCTTTTTCTTACGAACAAAAAGTATTTCAAGGGTATTTTTATAAATACTTTCATCCCCCTTAGTAGTTCTATATTTACTTGGGAAAACTGTAGTGTTATTTTCACGCATTGCATTGAAAAGTTTCTCAGCTAAATAAAATTTTCCATAATTTTGAACTATTCTGTGAATCTTCTTGTTTTTCACTAAAAGGATAGCATATTCTAAAGTTTCAGGGCTGACAGGCTTTCTATTTTTCAAAAAAACATTTAAAAAGGTATAATGATTATTTAACATGCGCAATAAAAATATAAATTATGTTGTTATAGGTATAATTGTAAAATCTTCTAAAGATATAATGATCACTTCATTAGTTCAAGACGAAAATAAAGAATTCTATATAATGGATTTAATTCATGGTACAAATTTTAAAGAATATTATTTTTATAAAATTTCAGTATCAAATATTTCAAAATTCTTAACAGAAAAAAATAAACTAGCACTTTTCCCAGAAAGTAAAATTATATATCGTATTCACACATTTGACAATAGAATAATTGGTATCGAAAATGTTAATAACACAACATTGTTCGCAAACGAATTAGACACAGAGTGGGAATGTGAAGATTACGATAACATCTATTCATATATAAATAATCTATAAAATTTTTTAAAAATGGCAAAAATTACTAAAGCTTCAGAAGAAACTATTGAAATCTTCAAAGAAAGAGCATCTCATTTGAATTTTAGCGAAGTCAAATGGACAGTTCACAATCAAGAAGATCTCAAAATGTCTAAAGACCACATGTGTGGAAAAGTTATTGTTAACAATCCTCATGCAGCAATGCATGGCTACGATGTCATCTTCGTATTGAATGAAGATATTTTTGATAACCTCATCGATGAATATCAAAAAATGGTAGTAGATAAACTTTTTGCACAAGTTAATGTAGACCTCGAAAAAGAAAAAATTTCAAAAGCAACCCCAGATATTCAAGAATTCTCAGGGCTTCTTTTGAAATATGGAAACGAGCTACTTTCACTAAGAAGTGAAATCGAAAGATTGTATAATAAAGCAAAGGAAGATGAAACTAAAAATGATGGGACATCTGTAGATTAGCTAATACCTTCTCTCATTCTTTTTAACAACTCTTCTCTAATTTGTGCTTTCGTTTTTTCTTTCTTACTGAAAGAGGCAGTTAAATTTAATTGTTTCGCACTATAAGAGTAAACAATAGTTTTACTTTTATTTTTATTACATCCGCAAGCCATAATATTTCTTTTTTATATAAATATCTAATAACTATAAATTATGAAATCTATTAATTCAATAATTTCTTACATTATTATTATAATAATCGCTTTAATGCTTTTAAAATTCTTTTCTTCAAAAGAAGATGTTAATCTTTCTAATGAATCTAAAAATTCTAATTATAAATATATAAAAGAAAAAAGGGTTTTGAGTTCTATTAATGAAGTGAAATATGTTGCCGAAGAACATATTAATGAACTTAAAAAAGTTTACGAGAAAAAAAATATTTCTAAAAAAGAAAAGGATTTTATTTTAGGGCTTATTAGAGTTTCATTGGAAGAAGAATATAAATTTGGAATACCTGCAAATATAAAGATAGCACAATCTATTGTCGAATCTGGATGGGGTCGGGATGGGATAGCTAAAAATTATAATAACTACTATGGTATAAAACATAAAAGCTATTATACAAAAGAAGAAAAACCTCTTGTAAGCAAACCTGTTTCATTAAGAACTCACGAGTATACTAAAGAAGGTAAGAAGTATTATATTGATGATAAATTTATCTCTTATGAAAGTAGATGGGCTTCTATAAGACATCATTCAATATTCCTTAAAACCCAAATGGAAATTTCAAGTAGAAATGGATATAAAAATTTAAATGATATCCCTACGAATGATTACAGGGGCTGGGCTCATAATTTACAAAAAGCAGGATACGCTACTTCCCCACATTATGCCACAAATTTAATTAAAATAATTGAATACTATGGCTTAGAAAATATAAATTTAAGTCAAAAAGGCATTTCATCCTAAATAAAATATGCCATTATGGCATTGGCATACAGTTTGAAAAAAAAAATCATACAAAAACAATTATAACTATGGATATTTTTAATTTTTTAGAAAACTTTTTTGAGAAATCAAAAAACCCTCTTGAAAGCATGAAGGCTAAACACGGAGGAAAAATCGAAACAACTTACCAGAAGCTTACGAGAGTAAAAAAAGTTTGGACTTCTGAAGATGGTACAATGTCACAAGAGTATGTGTCTTATATTGAAGGAGATCCTGATGAAAAAGAAATTAAGCTTCAAAGCCTTTTTGAGGAGAAAAATGAAGCTCTCAAAAAAGAAGACTATGAAAGATGTGCTGAAATCAAAAAAGAGATTGAGGCTTTAAAAAAAACACAAAAATAAAAATTTGGGTGGGAGCATCTCCCACCTTTATTTTTTTATACTTTTTTCTATATTAAAAATAAAAAAAATGGAGATAAAAACTTTTCCCGAAGAACCGTTTAATGATTTATTTTTAGCAATGGATATTACTTCATCTCATGATAGAGAAGAATTTTTTACAGCAATTTCATTTTTTACTAATGAATGCGAAAAAATAGCTAAAGATCAAAACTTAGAAGAAGGCAATGAAATAAGTGCATACTTTAATTGGCGAGCAATTGAGTCTGACAGGTATTTTAAAGTTTTCTTTACGTATTACCATTCAGAAGAACTTTATGTTGGAGTTGACAGTTTTGAAGAAATTTCTAAAGAAGAATATATCGAAACTTATAATAACATTCCAAACGAAGATTGTGGTTGCAATGGAGAATAACAAAATAAAAGAATTGTTAGATATATCTGCAAACATAGACATGTTAAATGCGGAAATTAGTGCTCTAATCGATATGAGTAAAATACCGTACCGCATAGTTTATGTTCCAGATGAACATTTTGTTCTTGATGAGAATATGAAATATTCTGCACATGAACCCGAAGAATATCTAATGTTAGATGGAAATCCTGAATCTAAACAATCAAAAATGCCAACAAATGGATTTTCAATAACAACTATACTCAGAGGAAGAAAGGAGCAAACTACCCAATATCTAAACATTATAGGTCAAATTGGGACAAAAATTTTATTTATAAGACCTTTTATTGAAGGTAATAATTTAAAAGTTTTTAATCCAAGCCCTAGTGGTGGATGGCATATAAGAGTAGCCTTATTAAAAGAAACGGATTATAAAAGAATTGGGATGATTTAACGTCTTAGGAAATATGTATAAAAAAGATGGAACCCTAATAGATTTATAAAGGTGAATAAACTCAATAAAATATATAGCGTTTCTAAAGAATATTTTGTTCCAAGCAACATTCCCCCTGCTATTGATAAATAAATGCCTGTATGGCGAATTAAATTACCTGTATGCCATATATCTGTCGTAAAAACAAATATAGTGCTTAAGAGGTAGTTTTTTATTGGATTAGAATGGTATTTTCGAATATAAGTGTATTCTTTAGAACCAAAAAATGATTCTTTGGGGAATTTATTAAAAATAGATTTCCCCCAAACAGTTTCATTATCGGTAATATCCGAAACGGCTTTCCCAAAAAAAACAAAAAAGCACCCGATGAAAAAAATGAACATGCCTACCATAATCTTAAATATTTACCATAAGCATAAACACCTAACCCTGAGATAGGTAAAACAATAACTAAAACAGCCCAAAGAGGTAACATTTGAAGATGGTATAGATTAAATGCAACGCCTGACATAAAGCCTAGCATAAGTAAAATTGGAAGCACTTGAACTAAAATGCGATAACCTCCAGATAAAATAATAAATAATAAATCTTTCATTTTATGATAAATATTCAGATAAGTACAGAAATTCCAAAATTTTTCAGAGATTTACATATGAAATCTGAAAAAGTTTCTTTTGAATCATATGTTCTTGATAAAATAAAAAATATTGAAACACCTTTAGACTCTAATATTTTCAATAATTTAATTGAAAATTTTAAACTTTATAATGAGATTCAAATAAGAATTCCTATTTATGGAAATTCTATATTTTTTTTTGGTAATTGTTTGGTTTTTGAAGAAAAAAATAATATTTTTGTACCATCAGATTATTTTCCTGGTACTGGAGCTTCTGAATTAAATTTGATTGATGGATATATATATTCAGAACATGTTAAAGTATCACAAGTTCCAGATACAAAAATACGAAGTCATATTATAAAAAATTTTAATCTTTCAGAAACTATCAATTTATTTTCAAACAAACAATTTCTTTCAGAGTACATTGAATTAATTGATAAAGTTAATTTAACAGCTGAAATGAAATTATATGAAGATTGGATATTATTTAATTTAAATATTATTAAAAAATGATTACATTTGCATTATCTTTAGCAGTAACAGTTTTGTTTTTACTTTTATGTTTATTCACTGTTGTATATCGTCAGGAATTTAAAAAAAATATAGAACTGTCTAATAATATTAAAAAAATAGGTTCTTATTTAGAAGTAGCAAAAACTCTTACTAATGATTCGAGAGGTTATTATAAATACAAATACTTAGATACAGTATTTAATCTTGAGAACACTATAAATATTCCTTTTGAAATTGAAAGATTTTCTTTAAAGCACGATAAAGTATTGATCAGGTTTTTATTTAAAGAATTTCTCAATGAAAATCAAAGCAAAGGTATAAATATAGTTTTTGATGAGAATACTATCAAATTTCTTAAAATGATTGAATCTCAATGGTATGACGTAGATTCTGAAAATATTGTATGGGAAGATATAACTAGTTATTCAAAAGAACCTTTATTTAATGAATTTGAAGAAAAAGAAGTTTTAGAAATAGAATTAACTTTTCATGAAAAGCAAGATATAAATGGTTTTTTAAAATTCTCAACAATTTCTGAAGAAACCAAAATAAATATCAAAAAAATTCTTAATCTATGAATTATGATATAGAAGTGATGCGAAGATATGATACTAAGGAATTAGTTAATATAAAAACCTTTTATCAGGAAGTTATCGCTTCTAAAGAAAATTTTGATGTTTACATAGGAACCGATTCACAGTTCATTGCAGGCAAAATTAATTATACCACAGTAATAGCATTCAGATTTGGAAATAAAGGCGTGAGAGGGCTATATAGGACCTTAACTGAAATACAAAATACTTTTCATTTGTACGAAAAAAAAGGTAAAAAGAAACATAGACCTGTAGACAGAAAAAAAACCTTCAATAGTGAAATTTATGAGCGTCTTAGGAAAGAAACACTGCTTTCTATAGAAACTGCAAATTTCGTAAAAAAATTTTTGAAAGTGAAACAAATTGATTTAGACTATAGCACTAAAGCTATCAACATAAGTAATAATATTGTAGCAGAATGTCAGGCATTATGTTCATATAACGAATTCAAGGTTTCTTTAAAAGGTGATGAACAAGTTGCTACACCATTTGCTGATAAAATTTGTAAATAATGAATCAAGAAAACCCAGTACTCTTCAGATATCTTTTTAATGTTAACAACCCAAGTGATTGTGAAAAATCATTTATGGATAAAATTAATAATAATTCTGAAACTTTAGAACTTTTAAAAGATTTTGATAAATTTCTAAGGGTATATCATCGTTATAGCCAATCAAAAATTGAAGAAATATTTAGGTTTATTTGTATGAACATAAGATTCCTTTCTCTAAAAACTATGATAGATTCTGCAGTTGATAATACTTCTGATGAAGAATTGGTAGAGATCTTTGGAGATAGTATTTATGAGTATATGTATAATTATTGCATTGAATTGGAGTATACTGATTTTAGAGCTGAAAAATATGCCCAACTTTATAAAAATTCATATAAATCAAATATAAAATTTTTTCTAAATGATAATCATTAATTTCTATAAACAAATTGAAACTTCTTGGGAAGAATTGAAAGTTAAAGCTATTCAAGAAGTTGAAAATTATGAAAAACATTTAATCGCTAACCCTATTCCAGTCGTGTTGGCATTAGAAGAATGTTCAGATTATAAAAAAGCAGCCTCTTTAGGATTAAGAACTTTTATTCTTCAGGTGATAAATGATTGGAGTGCAAATGAAGACCCAATTCAATATTTGAATGACACATTTTTCCAAAGATTTGATATTATCGAATTGGATGGATTCTTAACTCCAAAATTAAAAATTGAAAAAATTAATTCCACTAAAGAATTATTTGATTTATTAAAGAAATCCAATATAAAAGTTTCTTTAGAAATTTTTGAAAAAATTCATTCGCTATATGAATTGAATCCAAATATATTCTGTGATATCATTGAAGTACAATATGCGTTTATTGAAACTGAAGAGTTTTCTGAATATGAAGGCAAAACATTAGATAAATACCATGATGGTATTCCAGATGATGAAGATGATGAAGATGATGAAGATGAAGATGATGATGAAGATGATTTCGAACTCCCTTATTAATTAGAATTATAACAAGTAAATAGTAATTATGCAAAAACCAACTTACAAAGATCCTGAATTTGGATTACTTACGGCTGAAGAAGTTATAAAAACTTTAGAATTTGATCCAGATTCTGGAGAAATTATAGGTACTTCTGAAGATGAAATATATAAGCTTCCTAATGGAGAATTTTGTATCATAATGAACAAAATTTTCAAAGATGCTCAAAATAATCCAATATCCAGCAGACACTTTGTTTTGAGAGATTGGTTGAAAAAAATTAATTCAGAAGATTTTACTACATACAAAACTCCCATAACACACGGTGATGAACAAGAAGGTAATAAATATGTAAATATTTCTAAAACAGAGATTGGAGACTATTTTGTGAATGTTATGGAAGTACATTTTGGTTATGATAATCCGCATGAATCAAAATGGTATATTAAAAAAGATTGGATAGAAATTTTATCTAAATATTAATTTTATTAATTAACCAACTATTTAAAAACAATGATAATTTCAAAAGAAGATCAATCGTTCCTTGATAACCATAAATTTGTTCTCTACTACGTAGGAATAGAAAATCAAAATGCTTATTCATTTGCAAATTCAGGGTTTCAATATGAGTTAGTCTGCCATCCACAGAATGGCTGGGCTTATCATGTAGAAAGACATAAAAGAATGATATTTGACAGCAGAATAGCACCTAAATATTATAAAACAGCTGAAGAAGCATTCAGTATTGCATCAGGCAGTGTTAAAGATTATGAGATAAATGGTTACAAGGTAAACAATAAAATTAATCACGAAAATAGAAATATACGAGGTAAAAACTACAATTAAATATAAATCAAACATGAATCAGAACAGACATTTTTTAACAGACTCATTTTACCCTCAAATCCCATTTGAAAAATTTACAAAACTCACAAAGAAGCTTCGTGAATTCTTCCTTGATAAAAAAGGATTTATGGAGGTTCACCCTCAAAACAGGCTAGCAATCCTTTCTGCTTGCGAAAATCCCCATTCAATTGTGAAGTTTCAATACGAAAATTTAGACTATCCTCTTCCGCAAACAGGTCAGATGACTCTTGAAGATTATCTTCTTCTTCATCCAGAGCAAAAAGGTTTCTTTTGCATCACAACTTCCTATAGAAATGAAAAAACCCCTGAAGTAGGAAGACATGCAAAAATTTTTCCAATGGCAGAATTTGAACTTCCTGGAGGTTTTTCTGAACTTCTTCAGATGGAAATTGAGCTTCTTCAGTTTTTAGGTTTCGAAGGAGAATATCCAACAAATCAATATGAAACTGTCGCATCAGAATATGGTGTTAAAGAAATTGATTCTCCAACTGAATTGAAAATTGCTGAGAAATATGGTGAAGTTTTTATGTTAACACACTTCCCAGAACATACAAATCCATTCTGGAATATGAAAAGAAATGAAAATGGAACAGCAAATAAATGTGATGTTTTGATTCATGGAATGGAAACTATCGGTTCTGCAGAACGTTCTTGTGATGTTGAACAAATGAGAGATATTTTCTTTGCTATTGAAGATGGTAAATATGTTGAGAAACTTTTTGAACTCTTCGGATATGACAGGGTTATTAAAGAACTGAATGAATTTCTTTCGCATAATTTTATCCAAAGATCTGGCGGTGGAATTGGTCTTACAAGACTTGCAAGAGGAATGGAATTATCTGGTCTTTTGTAATACAAAAAAAAAACTCTTAAGAAAAAATATTAAGAGTTTTTTTTTTCAGATCTATTCTTCCCCAAATAATGGTGGTACAGGTTTTGCCACATACTCAATCAAAGGCAAATCTTTTACCCATTGAAATTCAGGTGTAACACATTGTTCCATTTCTTCCAAACTGATAATCCAATTGTCTGAATTATCCAAAATGGGATTGAAAAAACTGTCAGGAGCATACATTTGTCCCACCAAACTGTCTTTTTCAATTCCTGTTAAAAGTCCTACTTCCATATTTTTAATTATTTTATACTTGTCTCCCTAAAGTTGTGTTAAATGCCTGCACGGCTGTATAAAAATTACTTGCATCAGTATCTGTTAAGCCATCACCGATGGAAGCAAAAGCATATTGTTTGTTTGAATAAAGACCTGAATTCGGTGTGCCCGAATTATTTGAATTTGCTAAAAATAAACTAAAAGTAGGTCTACCATTTGCAGCATTAGTAAATGAACCTAAAGTAGTATTATTTTTAAAAACTTTAACGGCTGTCCCAATTCTATTAGCTATATAATTACCAACTGAATTAGCATCAGCAGGATTAACAGGTGCTAAATTATTAGAATAAAATTCAGTTGCATTTGTAAAATAAACTCTTAATTGCAACGCTCTTGTTCCATCAAAAGTACCTAATTCAACATCATTTTGTGTTTGATTTAATCTTGAGTAAACTGATATATGATGATTATTATCTACTGCATATTGCGCACTTGGAACTAAAAAAGTATCGGCATAACCATTTGTACCATTTGCTTGAACACCATTTGCCGTATGTGTCCAACCTCCAAAAAACACTAATCTAAAAGCCGCATTTGTATCTAACGGATTTTTTAGGTTAAACTTGTGAGTAGTAGCAGTACCACCAACAAAAGGATATATAGCTTTCATCTTAGTCCAAATACCATAGCCTTTCATATCTAAAACTAAGGTATTGATAGCTTGCGCTTGGACTTGGTCTTGAATGTCAGCAGCAGTAACAAATGCTTGAGCATCAGGATCACTAACTGTCTGTGGTCCTACTGACCTACCTAAAGTTGTGTTAAATGCCTGCACGGCTGTGTATAAATTACTTGCATCTGTATCTGTTAAGCCGTCATGGATAGATGCAAAAGCGCATTCTCGATTTGAATAATTAAAAGTATTACCATTAACTGCTCCTAAATAAATTGAATTTGTTGAATTCCCTGTACTTAATTCACTATTAGTTGCACTTGAAATACCATTCTTAAAAATTTTTGTTAAATTATTTGCAGTTCTTGTTATAGTGTATAAGCCTAATGCATTAGCGTCTACAAATTGTGCAAATGTGCCAGCATTTGAACTTTGTAATATACCATAAGTTCTTGTTGAAGACAAATAGCTTCTTATGGCTAATATTGTATATTGTAAACCTGCCCCAACCCAAGACCCCATATTTATTGAATTATTTGCAGGTGTTGTATTTGTTCTTGAATAATAGGATAAGCCAATTGAGTTTAATGTAATAGTTGTGCTTGGTACTAAAAAACTATTAGCAAAAGCATTCGTGCCATTTGGAGTAGCACCTGTACTGCTATGAGTCCAACCCCCACTAAAAACTAACCTAAATGCTGCGTTAGTATCTAACGGATTTTTTAAATTCCATTTATGACTTGAAGCTGTACCTCCAACCATTGGGTATACAGCCTTCATCTTGCTCCATATTCCTGCAGCTTTCAAATTTACCACCAATTGATTGATAGCGTTCTTTTGAGTGTTATCAGTTATAGCTGCAGCCGTAATAAACGCTTGAGCATCCGCATCTGATACACTTGAACCAAATATATAAGAATTTATTATCATACTCTTGTTCCGATTATTGTCACCTTTAATCCTGCAGCAGTTCCGTTCCCGATTTGGTCTACATCTACCGTGATTTCCGCATCATCAGCCAATGCTGTATCAGATATAACAGGAGCTGTAGCAGCAGTTGTACTTGTTTTTTCAGTATTATCTATTGTTAGTTTAGTACTTAAAATAGATGCTCCACCTTCATTTATATCCACAGTGAATATACTTCCTGAAGCCTGTGCAGTTGTTAATGAAGCCCTAACAGATGTGACTGTCATCGCATGAGGCATCCTAAATGTTACCTTATTTGTTCCTGCAGTGATAGCAGTTGTTTCATCTGAACATGCAACTTGTATTTCTACAGGTAAAGGTGCTAACTTACTAATAGCAATAGCAGCACTTGCAGAAACATCCGCATTTACGATTGTACTTGCAGGACTTTCAAATACTCCATTTACAACTTTTGCAATTCCTGAACCTGCAACTGAAGGTAATGTTGTATGCACATGAGAAGGATGCAATGAATCAAAGTAAAATCTTATTTGTCTTGATTGATTAACATTTTTTTGTGCCCACAACTCAATATAAATTCTATCGGTAGAAAGAATTGTCGTTTGTGGCATTGTAACATTAGCAATATATTGCGCTATAGTTACAGGGTCATAAACATAAACATCATCTGAACTTGCTAATAATGTTGGTGCTGTAGAACCATCATATTTATAAACTCTAATCTGAAATTGTGTTTGATTTGCATTACCTGCGCCACCTAAAATATCAACCCAAATGTTAAAATCCCACAAACCTGCAGGAATATTTGTAACAGAAGGATTTCCTGCAATAGTAACAAACCCACATACTAAACTATAAGAACCTTCTATTAAATTGGCAGATGTAATAGAACCTGAACCAACGCTATAAGTTATTCCAAGTTGTGATGGGGCAACAGGTGAAGTTGGCAGTCCTGTTGTCGGAGATATGTTTGTTGTATTTTGATAATTGAAATAATAAAATATACCACCTCCGCCTGAACCCCCTGTGGGAACTGCCCCAGGAGTCCACGCACTACCGTTCCATTGTAATGTCTGACCATTTATTGGAGCTACATTGCTCACTGCATAGCCTTGTAGCCCATCCACCGTTGGATTTGGATATGTTCCCGATAAATCACCGCCTGCAGTTCCTGAAACTGTACTACCTGATTCATAGTAATCAAAATTATTAGTAAATGGGTTTAATTTATATGACATAATATATTAAAATTATGGAACTTGTACTTTATTGTAGTTGTTATAATCTTATTATAAATACACTCATATAATTATAAAATCTCATTAGAAACTATTTAAATTAGCATTAGAACAATTATTTTTTAAAAATATATAAAAAGTGAAAATTTATTTAGACAATTTAAGAACTCCTTTAGACAATTCTTGGTTTCTTATAAGAAGCCATCATGATTTCATTCATAAAATTTCAACATCTTTTAATCAGATTGAATGTATTTCTTTTGATGATGATTTAGGTGGAGAAAAAACTGGATTTGATTGTGCAAAATATTTGATAGAATATTGTATGAAGAATAATCTAACCCTTCCACAGACTTATGTACATTCAGCAAATTCTGTTGAAAGCGAAGATATTATTTTAAGTATAAATGGTTATTTAAATTTTATTGAAGAAACTCCAAATTGTAAATGGATTTCTATAGAACATTTTTAAAACTTTCTTATGAAAAAACTTTTATTCTTTTTATTACTTTCATTTAGCCTTTCAGCGCAAAATGTGAGTTTTAGTGTTGGTGAAATTCTTATAACGGATTCTAATAGAAATATGGAATCACATATCTTTTTAAAAGAAGGTGTGTTAAAGGTTAATTTGAAATCAAAATATCTCACATATCAAGCAGATCGTAAAAAAACAAAATTAAGAATCCTTGCATATACAAAATCTGATTATAATTCGATTGTCATTCAAACAAAAAGAGGCTATTCTTTTATAGTTTTTGAAGATTTTTTTGTAATGAGAAAGTTATTTACGTTTGAAAACTATTATATTTTTGTAGAACAACGATTATATACAATTATTAAAAATATATAAAACATTTAAATTATGCTTAAACATCAATACCAAGAAGCACTTTTGGTTTTCGCAATTCTTCTAATTTTTTCAATAGGTACATCATTTTCAGAAATTTCCTTTTTAGGATCAATTGTAATCGGAATGATATTTATTGCTTGCCTACATTTTTATACAGATTTTTTGAAACGATCTTATGACGGTTTAAAAATTAAACCTGGTGACAAAGTTTTAATTGAATTCTTTGGAAATCGTTATGAAGCTGAAGTTATCAAAATTTCATCAGAAAGTAGAGAAATTCCTGAAGAGGGTTCAGAACCTTCTTTTGAAAATGTAATTGTTTATGATTGCAAGGTTTCTTGGAGAAGCACTCATATAAGAACCTCAAAAATCTATAAAAAATTATAATTTATGAATAAACTTATCGAATTAAGAAGTGAAATAAACAATTATTTAGAAAAAAAACGAGAAGAATTTGCATTAACATTTGATGAATCAAACCACGTTTATTCAATGTTAGATGTTAATGGAAATCTTAAAAGTGATTGGAAATCAGTTTCAAGAATAATCAAAAACTATTACGATGAATTCCCAGCAGAAGAAATCTCACTTAAAAAAGCAAATGGAGATATTTTAGAACAAGAGCGACTGCTTAAAGAATGGGCTGATGCTGGTTCATATGCTACTAATTTAGGAAGTAGGACACATTTTTTATTGGAGAAAAAGTCTTTAGAAATGTTTAACATCAAAAAGGAAGTTAGACAGCCCATATTTGAATGCGATGCGGATCAATTACTAACAAGTGATAAGATGATTAATGCTGGAGTCTCATTTTTAAATTTAATGAAGCAGAGAAATGCCTTATTATTTGATACTGAAACTGTTTTAGGTCATCCAGGATTGATGTTTACAGGTCAGCCTGATAAATTATGGTTAATTGAAAATAAAGAAAAAAATAAAATAGGGTTTTTAATCACAGACTATAAAACTAATAAGCCAAAGAATTTTGAAACTCAACATTATACGAAACCAATGAAAGCTCCATTTCAGCATTTACCTAATAATGCCTTTGGACATTATAATTTACAGTTACCATTATATGGCAAACTTTTAACTGAAATGTTAAAGGGGAGTAAGTATGAAAATATTGGTATTTTTGGGGCAATAATAGTTCTCTTGAAAGAGAATGAAACATTTGAAGAATTCAGAATTCCGAATCAACTTATTAATCAAGTAATTAATTTAAAGATTACTATATAAAATAAGGTTGGAAATCCCAACCTTATTTTTTAATATCTTTGTTTACCAATTGTTTTGCTTCTTTTTCTGTTACTTTTTCTTTTGGTTTACCAAAAAATTTAGCAACTTCATCGATAGCTTTTAATAACTTTTGATAAAATGATTTTTCTTCTTTATTTGCTCCATCTTCTGGAATGTAAGATTCAACAAATTTCGGATAACCTGTAGGTAATTGTTTATTACCCCTTGTATCTGAAAATGGTGTATTCATTTCATTTTCCATCATTTTCTTTTTCTTAGATAACTCCTCTTTCACAAGAGTTTTAATCAACCTTTTGAATTCTATTTTATTCATATCTTTTTTATTTATAAATATTCAGTATAAATAAAAATGGAAACAAAATATTTATTAATAAATATTGATGAGTTCTAAGTGGAATAATTTTATAAATTCATTTGCAGATAGGAGTTCCTTTAGTAAATTAAATGAGCTTTCTACAGGAGTTTTATATGGTGGAACTATAACAAGTGATTACACTATCAATAAAGTTGATATTGAGGCAGGTGTAGGACAATTACTAATAAAAGAAGATAACTGTGAATATTTAAGACAATTTTCATGGGAAACTATTATTAATTATGAAATAACTGATGTAGGTTCTTATGAATATACAGTTATTTATGTAGATAGATTTGGAACAATTCGTCAAAGGAAGACTATGCTTACCGATGAAGAATTAGAAACTAATATTGTTTTAGCTATTGTATTTCATATAGACAATATAAAGGTCAATCAAATCATTAATCAAAAGACAGTTCCATTAGATACACCAGGAAGAGTTATAACTTTCTTAAGAAAGCTTGGTTTAATGAGAATAAATGGTCTTTCTGTCGAACCAAATATAGCAAGTTTGAAATTAAATCGTTCTGAAGGAACAATATTTGGGCTTGGAGTTAATTATTTTAGCGGTTCTACAAATGTAGATGAATTATATCTTTCTGGTGAAACTTTTTGTAATATTCTTTATGTTTATAAGAATGGTACAGGTGGATTTGTTTATGATAACAATGGAGGATTGTTTTATTCTGATTTAGATCCTAATTTTTATGATGATGGAACTGGAATTTTGCAGGCTTTGGGTGTTGATGAATGGACAGTGCAAAGATGTTTTTTATTCCCAGAGAATCCTTCAGAACTTGTAATTTACTATGGGCAGTATAAATATGTTTCTTATGATGAAGCTAGAGCCTCTTTGGAATATGAAGTTTTTGATGAAGATGAAATTTCCAAAAGAAATGCAGTGTTCCTTGGATATATTATTGTAAAAAATGGAACAACTGATTCATCAGATTTGAATGATTGCAAAATATTACAATCAGGGTTCATAAGAAATTTACCTATTGGTGGTGGAGGAAGTGGATCTACAGGAAGTACTATTTCACAAGATTTAGATTCTGTTTTAACTATTGGAAATAATGCAGGTTCTAATGATATAGATTTGAACAATAATGATTTGTTGAATGTTGATAATATAAATTTAAATACTATTAATGGTGCTGCTTATCCTCCAACAGGAAGTACAATTGTAGATGCATCAGGGGTTACTTATGATAATGTTTCTTCTGGATTAAGTTCTACAGATGTTCAAGGGGCTATTGATGAATTAAATTTTCTTATAGGTGGTATTACTGTAACCTCTGATAAAGGTTCATTTGGAGCGAGTGCAGATGCATCTACTCTTGGATTATTAGGGTATATTACTATACCTTATAATGGAACTATTACAGGATGGCAAGTTATTGGGGATGCAGTAGGGAGCTGTGTATTTGATATATGGAAAACTGCATCAGGAATTATCCCAACGGTAGCAAATACAATTGCAGGGAGTGAGAAACCTACATTAACATCTCAGCTAATTAATTCTGATTTAAGTTTAAGTACATGGACTACAACTATTACTGCAGGAGATATAATTGGTATCAGTTTAGATTCGGCATCTTCATTGACAAGCATATGGCTTACAGTATTTACAACTAAATTACCTTAATTATGAATTGGAAATTATTAAATAGGAGAGAAGTTCCTCAACAGCAAACATATTTTCAGTATGATGAAGAGGGTAATCCTATAGAGGGGGCTGAGACTACATTTGATTATGTGATGGTATATACTCTTGTGGAATATAATTTTCCTGAGAATAGTCAAACGGTACAAGTGGAAATCACTCATTTTAATCCTCAATCGGAGGAAGAGATTGAAATAGGGATACGTAATAGAGGAATTACTGAACAGCGTAAACTTTCTAATGGATAAATATGGCAAATAGATTTTGGGTAGGTGGTGGAACAGGAAATTATAATTCCACAACAAATTGGTCTGCATCATCAGGTGGGGCATCGGGTGCTTCTGTGCCAACAAATACAGATGATGTATTTTTCAATGCGAGTAGTGGAAGTGGAACTGCAACTATAAATGTTGCATCCAATTGTTTGAGTTTAAATCTAACAGGATTTGCAGGTACTATAAATTTTGCAAATACTTTATCTTTAAATGGTACTTCTATAAATTTTGGTACAGGGGGATATACTGTTTCAGGTGCAAGTAATTTAAGATTATTAACTGCAATGACTATTACAAGTAATGGAACTATCTACACAGGAAATGTTGATTTTGCAGGGAATGTTATATATACGCTTGCAGATAATATGTCTGTATCAGGTACGGTTATTTTTTCAACTTCAGGTAATGCAACTTTAAATGGGAATACTTTTAATATTAGAGGTAATTTAACTCATTCGGGTAATGGAACTGTATTAGGAACAACTTCATTTATTTTAGGTGGAACAGGAACTTGGAATCATACTGCTTCGGGTGCTATAAGAAATAATTTAACTGTAAATACTATAGGGACTATCACATTAGGAACAAATGTAAGATATAATACAGGCACTTTGACGTATACTACAGGAACTGTTGTAACTACAGGTTCTACTTTAAATATTGCTACAGCAACAACTTTAACTACAAATGGTATTACTTGGAATAATATTTCATCAAGTGGTTCAGTTGTTATAACATTAGGAAGCAATTTAACTTTAACAGGAACATTAACTGTGACTTCAGCATTAAGTTTTACTTTAGGTGGAAACAGTTTAATAAGTACAAATGCTAATTTATTTTTGGATAATGGGTCATTTACTTTACCTGCAAACCAAACATTTAAATCTTTACTTACAGGAAATCTTACAGCAGCAATAAATAGTAATACTTTAACTTTAACAGAAAATATTACATTGGCAGCACCTACTACAGGTACTTCATCAATTGTATATGGAGGAACAGGAACTTGGACTGCATCAACTTCTGCACATATTATAAACAATAATTTCACAATAAATACAGCAGGAACATTAACCATATCGGGTATAGTGTATAAAGGGACAAATACTTTTACCTATACTGCTGGTACAATCGTAGATACGGGGGCTACCGTTGTAGTGGGTAGTAGTGCAGGTGGAACTACTTGTAATGTCGCAGGAAAAACTTGGGAAAAATTGTTGATAAGTGGAGGAGTAATCACTCTCACAAGTAATATAAATGCGGTTACATTAGGAACAACCGCTAATACTGCAATTTCTTTTACTCTTGGAGGGAATACATTAAATTTCACTCATTTGGAATTAGGTAGTCTTAATACCACTACATTACCTTCTGCGTGGGTTTGTCAAAATATCAATTATACACTTGCTTCATCAGGGACAATAAATGGATTCAGTATAACAATAAATGGAAATATTGTACAATCGGGTAATGGTGTTTTAAATGGAACAACTACGTTTACTTATGGAGGAACAGGCACTTGGTCAAGAACAGGTACTACTTATTTTACAAACAGTTTTACAATTAATACTGCAGGCACTTTAACATTTTCAGGTGGAAGTATTGGTGGAGGCATTTTTACATATACTGCAGGGACTGTTAATGTACAAACAGGTTCTATATTATATATAAGACAAGCTAGTACTACTATGAATCATGGTAATATTGTTTGGTATGATGTTATATTGGGTACCGCATTAGGTGCAGGGGGTATTCCAAGTTTAGTTTTAAATAATAAACTAACTTGTAGTAATTCTTTAATATTGGGAACATCTTCTACAGTTTTTTCAGGTACTGATGGTACATTTGATACTTATGATTTATATTTTGGTTCGCCTTTATCTTCAAGTCAAACAACAAGACTTGTTGCTACAAAAACATATACTGTAAGAAGATTGGTACAATGTACGCAAGCTCCATCTACATTTCCATTAATTTTAAATAGTACAGTAGCAGGTACAAGAGCAATATTTACAGTTCTTAAAGGTTCAACTATAGATATAGGGTTTTTAAATGTAACAGATATAAATTCTTCTTTAGGAAAAAAATTATATTCCTATAGAGGGGTGATATCAAATTCTTTAAATTGGGCACAATTGCCAACAGATGTAAAACCTGCGACTTCTATATTTGTAAATTAAAAACATTATAACACATGGCAAAATATTGGACTGATGATGAAGGTCTTGAAAACATGAAAAAATATTGTGTTGAACAAGATAGATGTCAATCGGAAGTTAGAAGCAAACTTATAGATCACCAAATATACGGTGAAAGAACGGAAGGTATCATAGCGGATTTGATTTCCGAAGGATACATAGATGAGCAAAGGTTTGCAAATTCATATACCAGGGGGAAGTTCAGAATGAATCATTGGGGCAAAACAAAAATCAAACAAGGATTAAAGCTGAAGCAGATATCGGAGTATTGCATCAAAAGAGCTTTTAAAGAGATTGATGATGAAGTTTATTTAGAAACCTTATCAAATCTTCTAAAGAAAAAAGTATCTTCAATATCTGGAAATACTTATCAAAAGAAACAAAAACTAATTCAATACGCTCTTTCAAAAGGCTTCGAAAATTATGCTATTGAAATAGCTTTAGAAAATGTTAGCTTCTAATGAAAGTTTGAAAATTACTTTACTATTTATATCAAAAATGATTTTACTTACAGAATCACAATTAAAACTATTAGTAGAACGTCAAGGTGATTTGGATTTTATTAAAACTTCAAATGAAATTTTTAATATTCTTTTTAAATTTACAAATTCTTTAGATGAAATTAAAAAAGATGGATTACTCAGAAACGCTTTGGCAAACTTCCAAAGTAAGTTTCCTGAAATTTCTTTAGAAACCAAAAGAAGAAATCAAAAAATTGCGGATGTAATTTTGAAATATACCATAAACTCAGAAGATTATTTTACTGAATTTGAAAATAAAGAACTTTCTTTTGAGATTTATTTTATTACCAATAAATTCAGATCTTATGGAGTTTATGATGAACAGGGAATTATAAAAATTTATTGTGAAATGAATTCTTTAAAAGAATCATTTTCAGAAGCGTTTTTGAAACGTAAAGGTGAATTATCGCATGAGCTGAAACATTTTTATGACGATCAAAAAACAAAATTTAAAGCAAGTTCTAATTACCAGTATGCACCATCAAGATTGGTAAAAGGAAAAGAGAAAGATTTGATGACAAAAAAATATTATAATCAGGCTTTTGAAAAAAATGCCTTCTTCACTACAATTTTACAAAAAGCAATTGAAATTTATGATTCATTGAAAGATGAATATGGCACAAAAAATGAAGCGATCAAAGCTACATATAATGAATTAGAAGATTATATGGAAAGTCTTTATGATGATGGTTATTTTTCTGCAGACATAAAAAGATATATGCTTTCGAGGCTTTATACTTCTTTGGAAAAATTATGATATTTATAATAAAATTATTCTAATGAAAAAAATTTTGATTCTTGAGGAGACTTATAAACTTCTTTTTGAAAACATCAATGATTATTCGAAATGGAAAAGAAAAAATGTTACATTGAGAGGAATGAAATCACTTGGTGTTGATAATGGAGTTTGGGGTTCCTTTGGAAGAGGATTATATACTGAGCCTTTAAGTAATAAAGCAATGGCAAAACAGTATGGTGATGTTTATTTTGTAGTAAATGCTGTTCCAAAAAATCCTAAAATTGTAAATGGAATGAATAATGCAGAACTATGGAGACAAGATTTGGTTGAAAAATTCTGTAAAGCACATGGGGTTGATTATAGTGTAGGATTTTTTGAAGAGCACACTTCAATAGAAGAAGAAATGTTGAAATTAGGTTATGATGGCTTTATGATCAAAGGACGAGAAATGGTAAATTACAAACCTGAAAATATTAAATATTTTAGAAATGAAGATGAATTAAAACGTTATTTTGAATCTATTAATTAGAAGAAATATAAAAAAAAGTTAAATACTAGAAAATAAATAATTAAAAAAAGGTGCTAAAAATTTTAGCACCTTTTTGTTTTAATGTTTCAATGTCAGAAGATATTTTGTTTTTGCGGTTAAAGCCATAACTTCATCAAGAAGATTTTTTATAAAGCTTTCTTCAATCTGCTCATAATACCCCATAATTTTTTTGCAGAAGCCTTCCATGTATTTCATGGAACAACCTTCACTGTAAGGTTTGAATCTCAATCCAAACTCACCATTGGTACGTTGGTGAGCCCCCATATAAACTTCAACGAGATTGTCGCTTAAATCTGAGATACCTTCATAAAATGCTCCCAAAGCCATATGCTCTGAATAGAAAGTTGTTTGTTGATGCCAGAATTTGATTTGAATAGTGGCATGTTCAAGACATTGAAAAAGGTCTAAAGAATTCAATTCTTCCATTGAATCTCCAAATCCCATTGAATTTTTATACTCCATATTGAAACTTTTATTATAAATACTCTGTTAAGGATAAAATAAACAAGTATTAAATAAAAAAAGATTATGAAAGAATTAACAGAACGTACACTAAAGGAAGCATTGAAGGAAAATAAATTGGTTTTTAGTTACTATGGAGCCAAATGGTGTTCGCCATGTAATGCAATACATCCAATTGTTGAAGAACTCTCAAAAGAAAATGATAATATTTTCATTGGAAAAGTAGATGTGGAAACAAATCCAGAACTTTGTGATGAATATGGCATAAGAAGTATTCCAGCTCTCATATTTTATAAGAATGGAGAACCTGTTGAAAGATTACTTGGATTTCATAGTAAAGCTGATCTTCAAGCAGTTATAGATAAACTTTCTAAGGAAAACTAAAATTATATTCCGCCAAAAGTCAATATTTTTATCACTTTTGGCGGAATATGAACTTTTTAATAGAATATTGAGTTGTTATATTTAAACCATTATGATTAATAAAGCAGATTTATACTTCAAAAGAAACCTCAACCTAATTCTTGATGAAGGTTGTTGGGATGAAAACCCAAGACCTAAATATAAAGATGGAACCCCAGCACATACCAAATTCATCACTCAGGTTTATGAGGAATATAATATTTCTAAGGGAGAATTCCCTATAACAACATTAAGACCGACTGCTATCAAAACAGGCATCAAAGAGATTCTTTGAATATATCAAAAGCAAACAGCTTCACTTCAAGTTGCTCGTGAAATGGGCATAAATTGGTGGGATGAATGGAATATAGGTGACGATACTATAGGATTAAGATACGGTGCGACTGTTAAGAAGTGGGATATTATGAATAAAGTTTTAGATTCAGTAAAAAATAATCCATTTTCAAGAAGACATATCATAAACCTTTATCAAGAATCAGATTTAGCTGAAAGTGCTGGATTACACCCTTGTGCATTTTTAGCTGAATTCCATGTAAGAAAAGTTAATGGTAATTATATTTTAGATTTGACCTTATATCAAAGAAGTTCAGACTATATTATGGCAAATATTATAAACAAGTGCCAGTATTTAGCTTTGCAAATGATGGTTGCTGGACATTGTGGATATAGCGTAGGAAAGTTTTGCCATTTCGTTGGGAATTTACATATTTACGATCGACATATGCCTGCAGTAGAAGAACTATTGAAAAAAGAACCATTAGAAAATAATCATCCGTATATAGAATTGAATACTCAAAAGAACTTTTACGAATATTCTTTGGAAGATTTTAAAATTCACAATACAAAATTTGTAACCAATATCGTAAACAAATTAGAAATCGCAATATGAAAAATTCTGTAGCAATATTAGATATTCTTGAGTATGCTAAAAACATTATGGAATATAAGCATCGTGAAGCCAGGTTAATGATAACCAAAGAACTTATGGGAATTTGTAATCCTTATTTATTCAAAAGTGCTATTATTTATGATGTGATATATAATAAAGTTAATGAGACTGTAATCCTAAAGGAATTTACAGATTTTGTTGGAGTTAAAGAAGATTTTCAAGTTATAATAATAATATAGTTTATGAATGAAATGAAATTTTTTGCCACAGGATTGCTTGGGATTACTTTAACAATAGCTATATATACTATATATGAAAACTTAAAAGCGCACTATTTTTATGCTAATGGATTCATAATTTTAATAATTTTTATTATTTGGATCCTAATATTTTATATAATTTACAACACTTTTAAAAAATCTTAAACATTATAATACCAAACTAATGAAAAAACCTAATCCTTTATCAGACTTTGAACAAACTTTACTTTGGATGGCAATAAGATATGCTATGAATAGACAATCCATTGCCTCAGCAACTTTACCTACAGATATTATATCAAATTGGTATCATAGGTTATCAAAAAATGATATGGAACGAACTGTTATAGATCTCCAAAGAAATTTGCAAGATTTCGAAGAAAGAGCATTTGGTGATCCAGGAATTGATAAACCTATTTGGATAAAATTTATGAATGCTTTAGATGAAAATTGTCATATAAAGGTTAAACTTATTAATGATACAGAAGAAATTGTTTTTCCCTTTGAAGGTGAATATATTCCGTTAGCAAGCTATATTTCAACCCCATATAGACACATCTTCATTCCTAAAGAAAATATAAAAGAGTTCTTATGATGAATGCATATTTTATTATGCAAAACCCCCCATTTTAACTAAAAATGTATAATATAATATTCAAATTTATGAAAAATGTAAGTACAGTTATTTTAGATAGAGATGATCTTAAAGAAAGTTATATTCAATTTGATGAAATTACATTAGAAAGTTTTAAAAATTTTCTTAATGAAGATGTATTTCAAACTTTGAATGAAAGCCTTGTAATATTTACAGATTATGACCTTAGAACGAAGATTATTAATAATCCATATGGTAACAAGACTTTTTCTAAAAATGAGCTTATAAAGGTTTCTTTTGAGGATTATGAGTATACTTGTTCAGATGGATGTTGTCATGATTATGGTACTATTGTAACCGTAAATGGAACTGAATTGCCAAATCATAATTATCAGGATCCAGGAAATACCGTTGAGCAGGTTTTAAATTATTTAGGTTACAATGTTGAAATCGATTATATATGATATAAAAAATGATAATTAATAGATATTTATAATAAAAAATGAAGTCTATTAAGATTACTGAAGAGGTTTATAATAAATTACTTTCGGAGAAAAAAAAGAAGCGAGATAGATGTCTCAGAATTGCCGATAGAGTGTATGATAAACCTTCTTCATATAAATCAGGTGCTGCTGAAAGATGTAGACAAGGTAAAATTTGGAAGGGATTAAGTGAAGATTATATTAAAAATTTGATTAATGAAATTATTTCTGAAGATGAATCTCTTCACAAATGGTTTTCAAGAAAGGGGGCTCCAGGAAAATCTGGTGGATGGGTAGATTGTAATACATGTAGAAACGTTGATGGAAAAACAAAATGCAAAAGTTGTGGAAGGGAAAAAGGAGAAACAAGAAGTAAGTATCCATCTTGCAGACCTACACCTGGAAAATGTAAAGATACTGGAAAGGGAAAAACTTGGGGAAAAACAAAATAATTTTTAAACATCTTTCAAAATGATAAAAGCATTTGCTTCAGTAGAAAGGGAATTTGTGGAAGATTATAAATTTAATGCTGACGAATATTGCTTTTTTGATAACCCTGAGTCTGCAAGAGAAGATTTAGAACCCTTTAAAGAAGATGAAGATTTGGCATATGTGATCGAAGTTGAAATTTACGCCAAAATGTTTAATATTTATGACAGAATTCATAGAAGTAAATTGTATACATCTTTACCCCAAAAAACCAATGTAGGAAGGTTTGTAATAAATAAAGATAGCCTCATTTGTTTTCTTATGGGAGATTTAAATAGAGATTCAGAAAATTTAGAGGTAAGTGATAGCACAGATAAGTTATTTTCTTTATCAATAAAAAATGCAATACAAGAATTAGGATATGAAGGTTATGTTTCGATGTTTGAATCTTTATCGAAATACACTGTATTCAATCCAGATAAACATGTAGACGTTATAAAAGTTTTTATATAACTATGGAAAGGTTTAACAAAAGAATATTTGGCAATTTTTCAAATAATATGGCAATTATAAAGAAAATTGTAAATCAACCAAAGAAAATTTTAAATTCTGAGGAACCTTCTTTAAAGGAGGAAATTGTTATTGAAGAATCTATTATTGAAAATGTCACTCCCATTGAAGAAATAGTAGAAGAAAATGAAAAAATTATCACTTCTGAAGAAAAGCCTAAAAAAGGTCGTAAAAAAAAATCTGAATAATTTTTCTACAAATTTAAAAAAGTTTAAAAAATATTTCATACCTTTGTTGAAAATAAATTTAAACTATGAAAAATTTAACTTCATCATCAAACAGAGGAACTCATAAGTTTTCTGAAGGAGATTTTATTTGGAATGCTTCAGAAAAAAAGAAAGGTGTCTTTCACAAAGATATCGATGGAAATTCATTTATTTCTTATGGTAAAAACTATATATCGTTTAATGTAGATTATTCTATAATTGAAAGATATATGCATCAAGATAACTTTCAAATGTTTTCATTAAAATCTAAAGTAGTACATTCTTCTAATGAGATTGTTATGACTACTGGAAACGCAAAACATAATTCTTTTGAAGGCATCAATCTTTTAACTGGAGAAACAAAATATTTTTCTCTGGAGCGTAATTGGACTGATATAACAAATGATTATCACATGACCTTAACAAAATACTTTTAAACAATTTTACTATGATTACAACAATTTTAATTACCATCGCAATTACCGCAACTGTTATAGCCATATTCGGGTGGCTAACTTATATTTCATTCACCATGAAAAATAAAGTAAACTTATACTTTTTCAACGAAGCAGAAAGACATCTTTATGAAAGAATTCGTGAATTGGAAGATGAATTAAGTAGTAAAGCTGGTCTGCAATACACTCGTGATCAACTTGAAGATTTTCAAGATAGAATTTACCATCTTGAAAGGTCTTTAGAAGACTGCAGAAATTCTAAATGTGGAAGTACATCCTGTAAACCTTAAAAAATACTATTATGAAAATGTTATTTATTTTTTTATTTATTTCTTCTGTTGCTTTTTCTCAACAATATACTATCTCAGAAGCATATTATATGGAGACAGGTGAAAATATTGAATTTTCTTCCACTACTGTTGAATTTAAATTTGAGAAATTATATTTGAATGATGAAGAATACGTTTTTTCTGAAAAACAAATTTTAGACAATGGTGATTTAGTTTTGAACTATTCAGACAAATATTCAAAAGTTGCCATATATGTAAGAGGAAATGAAATTTTGGATATAATTGAACATCCTATGATCGGAGAAGTAATTGTTTATGAACTTCCAAAAGAAAACAAAATGTTGCCTTCAGAGAGTATAATAGCCTTGGATTCAAGATTGAAAAAATGGAAATAGTTTTCTAAAGATAAAAAAAAATCCCCATCTTTTTAAAGGTGGGGATTTTTTTAGTTATTTTATTTCGTTTTTGATAATATACAAGTGAATAAATTAGTAAGTTCGGTAAAATCAATTCCTTTAGACATAACTTCTGTAAGAGCATCGCCTATTTCAACCATACCAGGAGACTTTTTACTTGAAATTGTCTGCAATATTAATTTTGTAGTTTCTGGATATTTTTTCATGCCTTCTAGTGTGGCTCCAATTCCAGCTTCTATTAAACATGGCTCAATTTTTTTAAGCATATCTGGAGGTAATGAAGAAGAACCACCAGCATTTTTAAACGCATCATCAGCACCTTTGCCAACAGTATATGTGCCACCAGCATAACCAGGTATAGATATTTGTTCTTTAACAACTTGTCTTATAACATTAGTTAACTTTCTTTTGGATTCTACAACATTCATTGGAGCTTTTGAAGTTTCACCCTGTTCTTTAATAATTGACTTAACAATTTGTCTTAATTCACTTAATTTAATTTTCATAATTTTTTAGGTTTATTATAATTTATATATAAATAGTTTATATCCCAAAGAAAACAAAATTATTTTCTTTAAAATTAATACATGATATTTCTATACTGACCATCACCACCTGTTGTTTTTTTATAGACATAATCTTTTTAACTTCCGATTGACAAAGGCTTATTCATTTCTTCTTTAATAATAAATTTGACAAGCTTTCTGAATTCGCTTAATTTAATTTTCATATATTTTATAATAAAAATTAAGTTTCAAGATAAAATTTTGGTTTCTTCAAAAGAAATATATATCTTTGTGCTTTATAAATATTTAATTTATTTCTTATGAAATTCATTTATTCTATCTTTAGAAAATATAAGTTCTCATTATTACTTATATATTTTTACATGTTAGTTGCACAATTATTATTTTTGGCTGAACCATTCATACTTGGGAAGGCTATTGATGGATTGTTAACAAAAAATTATATTTGGTTAATAGTATTTTTAGCTGTTGAACTTTTACACAATGTTTTTATGTATCGAAGAATGGTGTTTGATACTAAAGTATATGTTAAAATTTATAATGACATAATCTTTAATTTCTTAAGAAACAACAAAGAGGTTGACATTTCAGCTAAGATCGCAAGAACAGATATGTCACGTAGTATAATAGGTTTTTTAGAAGGAGATATTCATTTTTTTATAATGGCAATTGTTACTGTCATCGGAAGTCTTTTTTTTATATTTATGCAGCATGCTTTAACTGGAGTTATTGTAGTTTGTTCGATACTGCCTATTACAATAACTGCAATAGTATTCTATAAAAAAATTGCCCAGTCTACTAAAGTTGGAAACACTCATTACGAACAAAAGGCTAGTATTATGCATTCTGAGGATGAATCTCAAATTGATACTTATTTCAAAAGAAGAGCCAGGATCATTGTGATGCAATCCACATTACAAGGAAGAAATTGGGTTTCATTGAATGTTGCAAAGACAATTTTTCTTGTCTTATCATTATTTATTTTCACAAGTAAAAATATAGATATGACTCAAGGAGAAGCTATTGCAATGTACGCCTACCTCAATCAGTTTATAATAGCTTTAATGTCTATTCCAATTGCAATGGAAACTATAACAAGAATTAAAGATGTTATAGGTAGAATTAAATCGTAAACAATTGAACTTCTTTAGAAAAAATAATGTTTCTATTTAAAATAAACTCTGTTCAATGTTCACAATAGTAAAAAGGTTAGAAAATGGATATATAATCATGGCACCTGATGGTGAAACCGCATATATCACTGAATCACAATATCAAAATTTAAAATTAAAAAATAAGATGTATGAAAAAGTTTGAAATTGAAAGTTTAGATTCCGACTATCTTGATCCTATGCAAGTTATGTATCATGCCTGTTTTCAATGCCTCATAAATTTTGTTGAAAAAGAATCTGGATTAAGACATTGCACATACAAAGATGATGATCAAAAAAAACATATTGATATAGCTTGTGAACTTTATGTTTGGTGGATAAAAAACCGAGAAGATCTGGATACAGATACAGATGAATCTCAAGAAAAATTAGAACAACTTGTCAAAATAAGAAATTTTCTTTGGACTTAAAATAAATGAATTATGAAAAAAATTGAAGACAAAATTAAATTTGTAGAGAAGTCAATTCTCGAAATCAAATCAATGATGGAAAAATCTAATGCTTTATATAAATTAGGTGTGGATATATTAGAAGTTGATATGGGTATTGAATTAGTTATTGAATCATTTAAGTATATTTTCAATGAAAGTATATGTGAAACGATCTCATGGTGGATATTCGAAGATGTTGAAAAAACCATAGATGTAAATGGTAAAACATACAATCTTGAAAAATTAGAAGATTTATTAAAATTTATTAATGACGATTATAAAGGTGTATTATAATTTCTTAGGAGCAATCATTGTTCTTTTGAAAGGATTTTTTAGTACAAATTTTAGATATAAAACAAATAAAACTAAATGAGACAAATACCTTGTTAGGCTATGTTTAAAATATTCAAGAGTTACATTAAATGGAAACTTATCTCTATAATAAAGGATAAGCTGATACACTATTTATCGGAGAAACACAATTATTCACAAAGACAAAATGAATGGAAGTGCAAGGTTTATGATGGTAAATGCTTAACAAAGGAACGATTTGAAAAAGAGCAAGAGGAGCAGATACGATGGTCGAATGAGCAATGGAAAGTTAATCATCATAAATATGAAGCGGTTTTGGAGATACTTAGAATAGTGGAGGGTCTGTAAATATTGTCTATAACGGTTCTCGGCTATACGTCAGGTTTTTTGCGAATTTGAAACACTAAAATTAAAATATATGATGCGAGTAATTGAAATGACACACTCTGAAAAAGTAGAGATGTATCAAATGATTGAAAAAGACAGATTGATAGAAATGCTGATAGAGGCAAATAATGTTATTAACCGACTAACGGAAGTAAAAAACTTGCGTATAGCCGATGTTAGTGGTTCGTTGCCATGCCATCATAACTATATACAAAAAGACACTTATTGGAAAAGTTGCACTCATTGTGGAATGATAGCCCCATTAGGGTAATGACCACTAACTAAAATATATATACACCTCAAAACAACTCACTTCAAAAAATAAAATTATGGAAATTAAAAAATTTGAAATGTACCTAGATGGTGGTACAATTGAACTAACGACAGATAAAGGAATTTTCTGTTTTGACAAAAGAATTAGAAGTAGTACAAAGGGTAGATTATACGATGGTTATCCTAAAGATGATAATTCTAACCTAATAGAAAATTCAGTTGATTTGGAACAAGAACTAATTGAACAATTAAAATTGTTTAAGAGTGACTTCTATCAAAGTTCAATTGATTACTTTATTAACTCAAACAAAAATAATATTAGTGTTAACGAAGTGGAGTTTTGTAATTGTGGTAATCCAAGTGGTGGACATCATTGCTATGTAGATGAAAATATAATTGAATGTGCTGATTGTGGGAAACAATTACAAAATTAACACTAACTAATCGCTAACCGCAATACTCTTATATTATTAATATGAATGTAAAAGAATATTTGAAATGATAATATTTATATATAAAAGAAAAGATGAATGATTTGAGAAAGTTTATTAAAAATATTATAAAAGAATTTTTAAATGAACAACAAATGTTAAACAGTGATGGTATATGGTATCACGGTAGTGATTTTAAAAAACCAAATTTTGATTCTGATTTTAAACCTATTTTTTTTACTAAAAGTAAAGAGTATGCTGAAGGTTATGGTAAGTTTGTTAATTCATATAAATTAAACATAAAAAATCCATTAGATACAAGAATAGAAAAAGATTTAATATTTTATAATGAAAAATTCATACCTTGGACTAAAGAGTATAAATACACTGAAAAAGATGGTAGATATAATACATTAGATAAAGGATTGGCTGTTCCTATGATAACAGCAAATTTATTGTATCTGTTTTTACGAAAATCAAAAAGAGAAGGATTAAATCATAATTATGATGGTGTTATTGTTGATGAATCGGGATTTGAATTTGATAACGAGTTGGCAAAATATTCTTTATTTCCTTTGTCATTCACACAAATTTTAAATATATGAAAAAAGTAGAAATGGTAAAAACAATTGAGTTCAAAGAACTAATTGAACAATTAAAATTGTTTAAGAGTGACTTCTATCAAAGTTCAATTGATTACTTTATTAACTCAAAAAAAATAAATATGGAAAACTTAAAAGTAAAATACTTAGGCGTTGTTATTGGATATACTTATGATGGGAAAAAAATAGAATTTTTAGATAATGAACATTCTAAAGAAATTCAAAAAACACTATCAGAAGGTCACACAATAGGTCTATCATCAAGACGAATGGGGACTGTTGGCGAAAATGGTTATGTTAATTATGAAAAAATAACTGAGTACAATGTTATCAATCGTCTTGATGAAATAATTAACTCAAAACAAAAAATACAAATGATAACCGAAGAAGAATACTTAAAAGCAAAGCAGATAGTTCAAGAATATGAAAAACAATTGGATATATCTAATGTTAGTTGTAGTTATATTGATAAATTAGGTAATGATGAACTAAAACAACGTGAAATAGATAGAAAATGGGCTAAGGATAGAAATATATTATAATTACAACTAACTATCGCTAACCGCAATGCTCTTATATTACTAATATTGCTGTATAAGCCTAATAATTTCAATTAAATATGATAATATCTATCTCTGGAAAAAAACAGTCTGGTAAAGACACGATTGCTGACATTATAAAGTCACTCATATATTGCCATATTGATGGCACTGAACTTACAGAAGAAAATTTTGAATCTATAAGACATTGTAGGATTCATAATTACAAAGTCAAAAAATTCGCAGGAAAGCTTAAAGAAGTTGCAGCAATAATGCTTGGATGTAATCCTAAAGATTTTGAATCAGAAGAATTTAAAAATAGCATCCTTGGAGAAGAATGGTGGTACTATCAAGATAATGTGAACAATAAGTTTTTAGCCCCTTATTTGACTAAGTTTAGGTCTGAATCAGAAAATAAATTGTTACTTGAAAACAATTATGCTCTTTTGATGAGAACGACTCCAAGAACATTCCTTCAGAGATTGGCAACAGATGCTGTCAGAGAAAATTTACATTCTTGTTCTTGGATAAATTCCACCTTAGCAGATTATAACCCCAAAGAATTTTGGGTTATAACAGATACAAGATTTGAGAATGAATTAAATGCTATAAAATACAAGGAACCTAAATTTTTTAATATTAGAGTTGAAAGATTACAATCTTTTGAAGATTGGTGTAACCAATATAAAGATTATGTAACTTTTATCAAAAATTTTGAACACATGGATGATAAGATATCTTCTAATGGTTTTTGGAGTTTATTGCATACCTCTAAAGGATATTTTAAACCTAATGAAGAAACCTTTACAACTCTAATTAATAATCTCAGTCATGAAAGTGAAACTCAATTAGATCATTATAATAACCTGGATTTTTTTATTGAAAATAAAGGTTCTATTGGAGATTTAATAGATAGAGTTAAATGGTTTATGATCGAAAATAAATTACTTTAATTTGAAACTGTAAATAACTGTTAAGTAATTTTGTTTTTTCAGATGTATTTTCTACCTTTGTAGAACTATTTTATCACAAAGTAAAAATTTAATTTCTCATGGAAAAAAATGTAATTGAAATCGAACTAAACAAATGGCTTTACAAAGGATGCTTTATTGAAAAATTTGAAAACTCTGCGTTCTTTGAGAATTATCAAGTTTATAAAAATAATGAAAAACAACACATGGTCGGCATGTGCATGACTTTTGCTGAAGCCAGAAAGTTATGCGAAAAAAATGAGTGTTTTTAAAACTATTTAAAACTTAAAACAACTGTTTAAATGCAAAATAAATTCGAAAGATATAAGCAAAATTTAGAAAAAAGAATTGAGCTTTCTAAAGAAATTTTAGAAATTACTAATTCTATAATTTTTGACTTGAAAAATACAGAAACTGTAAACACAATAGATGTTGCAATTCAGGAATTAAAGATTGAAATCGAAAATATGCAAAACCTTTTGAATGAATTAAGAACCTTTATAAATTATGTCGAATCAAATGAACAATGAAACAAAAACAGCTGTTGAACATCTTTTTGAAGTTTATATGGATAAAAAGCTGAAACTTACTTTAGAAGATTTTAAAATAGCTTTGGAAATTGAAAATCAACAATTTAAAAATGCTTTTCAATCAAGTTTACTTCATGAAAAGAGTAATAATGACTAAAAAATGACAATTCTATGACAAAACAAGAAATTGATAATTATCTCCAATCTATTGGAGGATTAAAAAATGGCTTCAGATTGGAATCTAAGCCAATAGTAGATTCTGATTTCTTCGCAGTTAGAGAAGGATGGTTTCAGCTTATTAAAGATTTGATTGCAGATTTGATTGAACTTGGTTGGAATAAAGAAGTTTGCCAAGTAAAAGAAAAATTCGGTGGACTCAGATTCTATATTAATGATGGAAATGATGAAATGCACGATAGAGTCCATAAAGCTGAAACAGAAAGCTGCACAATTTGTGAAATAACTGGTAAACCAGGAAAGCTTAGAACTGATATTTCATGGTATAGAACGTTATGCGATGAACAATATGAATATTTCAAGAGTAATCGGAACTAATTCTTAATTATCTTTGTTCTTAAATCATTAGAACAATTTAAAATCTTCAAAGATGCTAGAACATTTAAATCTCACCAATGTAATGGTGTTTGATATTGAAACGGCTTCCTCACATAAAAGTTATTCTCATATGAGCGAAACTTTTCAAAAACTTTGGGAAAGTACTATTCATAAAAGGGAAGCTAAAGACGATGAATCACCCGAAACAACTTATTTTGAAAACGCTGGATTACATGCAGAATTCTCAAAGATAGTTACAATTTCTGCAGGATTTTTTGAAAGGGTTTCTGAAGATGTTTATAATCTTCGAATGAAGTCTTTTTATTCTCATGATGAAAAAGAAATTCTTTCTAAGTTCAGTGAAATTTTGAACACCAGAACGCCTAACAAGCACTTTTTGCTTGCACATAACGGAAAACATTTTGATGTTCCTTATCTTTGCAAAAGATTGTCAATTCATCAGATGCCAATTCCATCATTCATAGATACATATGATTTGAAACCTTGGGAATCTAAATGGATCCTCGATTCAAAAATAATGTGGGGATTTGGAAGTGAAGCCAAAATTTCATTAAAAACTCTTTGTGGAATATTTGATATTCCAACACCCAAAGATGATATTGAAGGTAAGGATGTAACCAGGGTTTATTGGAATGAAGAAGATGGTATCGAAAGAATTCAAACCTATTGTAAAAAAGATGTTCTTGCAACTGCGAGAGTTTTCTGTAAAATTATCCAAAGAAATATAACTATTAATCCATTAGAATTATGAATCCAAATAAAGTAGATAAAATCCTTCATGAGCTTTATCGTAAAGCATTCAAAGCCAGTACACCTTCAGGTGATTGGGATGAATTGTATGCAAATGCACCTTTAAATGAATTTAATCAAAAAGTTATTCCTTTTATGGATTATGAATGCGAACAAGAAGTTATGGAAGAAATACTTGAAACCACTTTGAAAGAATATAAAGTTCCAAAGTGGAGAAAACGTTCTTTTGAAATAACTTTCTGGCTTGGCTGTTCACCTAAAAGTAAAAAACTTAAAACTGTAGAACAATGAATAAAGCAATAGAAAAAATAGATGACATTCTTGTTGCAAATATTGACAACAATGAAGATATTTTAATCATTCGTAATTTCATTAATAAGAAAAACGAGATTATTTTGAATCGTCAAGAGGCAGCTATTTTGCTTGTCGAACTTTTCAATTTCTTAAGCAAAACAAAAAACAAACCATAATCAACTCATGAGTTTTATTGTAGTAGATGTCGAAGCTGATGGAACTATACCTGGAAAGTATTCAATGGTAAATTTTGGTGCAATCATTGTTGACCCAAGTTTATCAAAAACTTTCTACGGAGAAACAAAACCTATTTCTGAAGAGTATAATCCTGAATCTTTAGCTATCTCAGGTAAATCCAGAGAAGAACATTTATCTTTTGAAGACCCTTCAATAGTAATGCAAAAATTCTCCCTTTGGATAAAAGAAAATTCCAAAGGGAGACCTATTTTTATTTCAGATAATTTAGCTTTCGATTGGCAATATATAAACTACTATTTTCACTTCTTTACTGGAGAAAATCCTTTTGGATACTCAGGAAGAAGAATAGGTGATTTATATTGCGGATTAGTCAAAGATACTTATGCAACATGGAAACACCTTAGAGATACCGCACACGATCATAACCCTGTTAATGATGCCAAGGCAAACGCTGAGGTTCTTTTGAAAATGAAAGAAATGGGGCTAAAAATTAATTTGAAATAATTTACTTTTTAGGAGAACCACCTATGTATGCAGCTTTACCTAACATAGAATCTATTTCTTGAGAAATAACAACAGGATTATACCCTTTCTTGTTTATGATTGATTGTTGTGCAATTTTAGGAACCTTGCTCCACGCATCAATTAAATTATTTAATGCCTGAATAGAAGCTTGATCTACTTCTTCTTTGATAATTTTTCTGATTAAGTTAGTGAACCCTTTTTGTGAAACTTTGTTATACATGATATTAGATTTTTATTATAAATATCATCAAATACTATAATTATTTAACCTATTTAAAAAAATAAAACTATGGAAGATCGTATTTTAATCAATAATGTTTGGTATGTAAGAGAAGACTTAATTGAGGATGTAATTGAAGACATTCATACAACGGATTTTCTTGGAAGTATTTATGAAACCGAAAATTATTCTTGGGAAGCCACAAGACTTTTTAAGGATGATTTAGAAAATTTTTATGATGATTTTCATATTGAATTTATTAATAAGTCATTAAAAAAACAAGAGCCTGAAATTTGGGATTCAATGACATGGATAGAAGGTGTTTATAATAATGATCCTGGTAGTATGACTTATGTAAAAGAAGTTATGAATGAAAATGGATTGTTACATTTCAAAGCATTCTTGAAAGAATTGAAAAAAAGAGGATGGTTCTAAAACATTATTTATAAATAAAAATAACTTCCTATGGAAAATGAACAGACTGCTTTGGAGTGGTTACAAGAAATATTATATCAGCATCTCTCACATGAACAAATGAGTCAATTTGAGGGATTGTTTATTCAAGCTTTAGCAATAGAACGATTTCAAATTGAAAAAGCTGCCATTTGGATGCCAGATCATTTTGGAACAGAATTTATTCCAGAATTAGGAAGACAATATTATGAAAAAAAATATAGAAAAAATAATTAAAAATAGTTTCTCATGTGGCGGAAAGGTGTAGACGCAAGATCGTAGGTAGCATCGTTCACAGCCAGCCTTAAACGTGGTGAACATAACAAGTTCGAATCTTGTTCTTGAGATAACAAAAAAATCCACATTTAAAAGTGTGGATTTTTTTTATTTATAAATAGTAAGAAACAACTTAAAGTAAAAAACTTCTAACTTCTTACACTATTTATACATAAAAAGATGCAAAAAATAATTCTCACAGAAAATCAATATAATTTTCTTTTGAATGAATCTGAAGCATATCCTTTCAGTGTTTATAAAGAAGGTGAAAGCTATATTTACTCATTTACTATCAGTGACGATAAGTTAGGAGATATTGAATATCTTTGCTCAATATATCCAAATCCTTGGCAAAAATATTATTACGATTTTGCATTCATCACTAAGAAAGGTCAATCTACAAAAGAAAGAGTAGGTGGAGATTTAGAATTCATGAATAGTGTTCTAAAAACTATTGCTGAATGTATTATAGATTTCATTAGAAGAAAAGATATCGTAAAAATAATAGCATTTGAAGGGGATAGAATCAGGGAAAAAGCCTATTCAAGATTCTTCAAAAGACATCCATATTTTTCACAGTTTGAAATCGATGATACTTACACTAAAAGTGGTTTTGTTGAAATTCATGTAAACAAAGGAATAGAAACTATCGAAGAAAAATGGAGTCAGAAATATAAGAATTCTATTGACTGTAATAATCCAAAAGGATTTTCTCAAAAAGCCCATTGTCAAGGAAAGAAAAATAAATTCCTCAACGAAACTTATAAATTAACTTTTCAAGATAAACAAGATATTGAAAAAGATATTCGTGATGAATATAATGGGTATTTAAAAGATATAACCAACAGAAATAAAGAAACAAAAATGTGGAGGACCATAATTGATAATGTAAAAGGAAAATTTAGTGAAGATGACTATAATACTTTTTTGGATAGTTTTGGTCTTATTGCAAGACGAGAAATAGAATCTCCAATGAGATATAATGAATTTTATTCAAAAAATAAAAAATCTATGACTGAAAAATTCATAAATAGAAAGAAGAGAGATGCTCCAACAACCTTTAATTATCCAATGAAAGCTGTTATTGAGGATATTGATGAATACTATCAAAATATTTCTAAAGAAGAATTAAGTTCAATAAAGAAGTTTTTAAGAATTGTTGCTATAAGAATTGCAAGTGGAGCAGGTGAATCTATTGATAGAAAATTGGTTAGGAATGCTTTTTTCAACACTCCAACATCATTCCAAAAAATGTTTTCAGAAAAACCAAATAGTTATCTCTGGAGAGGAGATTATTCGCATCCTTCAGATGAGGATTATGATAAAGAAGACAAAGACTATTTATCTATGCAAAGCTTTAGCATTTACAAAAATATAGCTCAAAGTTTTGGTAGCCATTTTTCGGCTTCAAATATAAAATCATATGGTGGTTCATTCTCAGTACCAAAATTTTTAGAGTATGGTAATTCACCTATAATAGGAAGTACTGCCCTTGCAGATGATGAAGGTGAGGTGATGTTTTTTGATGTAGAATATAAATAAAATGGATGCTGTAAACTGAATAGATTAAGTTGGCAAATAAATATTTTAAAAAAATCCTTAGAAAATAATATATTTCTAAGGATTTTTTTTTTATCTTTGTTGAAATTTATCTTTTTAACCAAAATTTTATGGACTTACTATCAATAACAAAAATTTTAGCAAAGAACAATATTCCAACATCTATTCACTATAATTTTGAAAAGGATCAATTCTATATCGATTTAGATACAAGAGCAAAAAGTGAGCTTCATTTGTATGAAGATGGCGTACTTAGAGGCAGATATTCTTATGAAACCAATCTTAATTTTGAAGATGAAGTTAGTGATTTAATTAGAACTTTATGTGTAGAATTCTCCAGAGCGTTATATGGAAGAGATTACTATAACCAAGCCTGGGCTGATTTATGTGAAAAAAATGATGTTCCTTTGAATATTTCTGAGTATTATAGACAATAAATTATTCTTCAGGTATTAAATTATCAAATTTGTCATATAGTGCCTCTATTTTTCCATATTGGGTTTCAAGTTCAGCATATTCTTTTTCTAATCTTTGAGAAACAAGTTTAAGAGGATAATATTTATTAAATTCGTTTAATGAGAAAATAACAGTTTCAGAATTAGCTTTTATAATATATTTAAACTGATCACCGTTTGCATTCATTTGAAGTTGACCATAATTTAGTAATTTATAGCTTATAACGAATTGTCTTAAGTTCTCTGGTAATTTGGATAAAGTTTCTTTTGTTACATTAACATAATAATCATTTAATTTTTTTTGTGGGTTATTTTCTTCATATCCAAAAGGTACAGCCGATTGTTGTTCAGAAATAATTTTTCTAACCAATTTGGTTAAATCCCTTTCATTAAGTCTTACGATTTTCTTCATTTTTTTTTAATATAAATAGAATACTTTTAAAAATTTTTAAACAATTTAAAAAGAAATAATATGACAGCAGATAGAATTAAAGAAATACAAATGGCATCTGCCTACCCTAACAGTCAAAGTGTTCAACAAGCACTATTACAAGTATGGAATGAATGTATACAAGAAAGAATGTATAGTGAGGAAGATTTAAAAAAAGCAATAGATTTAGCAAGAGTATTCAGTAAAATTACTGAAAATGATGGGTATGACGAGTTCGAGTATACTCCTATTGAAATTATTCAACAATTTAAAAACAAATAATATGACAGCAGTAGAATTTTTAAAACAGAATCTTCCATCACTTTTTTTAGAAGATTCTGGGCATTATGCGAAATTATTTAAACAGGCTTTTGAACTTGAAAATCAGCAATTGGATCAAGCTGAACAGGATGGTTATAGACAGGCTTTAATTACCATAGTCAATAAAATAGCTAATTTAGATGGAGAAGAGTTTCTTCAGAGTAAGGATATTTGGAATCATCCTGTTATAGAAAATCGGGTGGGAGAAGTCTTTGATGTTGCAGAATTATTAAATCAATTTGTTAAACAACTATAAAATATTATTATGACAGCAGTAGAATGGTTAGTAAATGAATTAAAAGATAATGGAATACCATATCTTGATTTAGCTTATGAAATAATTGAACAAGCCCTCGAAATGGAAAAGCAGCAAGCTGAAAGAAGTTACAGCAAAGAAGAAGTTGATGACTTGTTAGATAGATTACTTGAAGGTAATATGTGTTCTGTTGTAGGAGAGGAATTAATCGAAAAATTTCAAAAGAAATAATACTTCCTCAAAAGAAAATATTAATTTTTCTTTGGAAATGTCATTTTTGTTTCTTATATTTGTGGTACAATTAAAAATAATTAAAAATTGTGAACTTATGGGTAAATATGAAACAATGAAACTAAATGAATTTGGTAAAAAAGTTTGGAAGCATAAAACCAACAAAAGATTATTCTTAGAACAATCATATTCTTGGAAAGAACGATTGGTTTTGATAGAGGAATATGAGGATAAAAGAAATGTTGTAATGGCATTTGAACTTAATAGTTTTGACTTTTCAGCATGGACACCAATGTCTAAAGAAGAATATGATTCAGTCAAATCTTCTTACAAAGAAATTTATAATTAAAATAACAATTATCACTATTATGAAATTTAGAATAATCAAGAAAAGGTTTTATAGAGTAGAAGGAAGCTTTGAAGCATATTACATTCAAGTTGAAAAGAAGCGATTTTTGCGCAAACCAAAATTTGTGTATCCTAACATAGAGGGTATAAATGATGGGCAAATAAGGACAATTGAGCAACTAAAGAACGCTTTAATGTATTTGATTGTAGATAGTGAAACAATAGAAGATAGAATTATTGATGACATAAATGACCTATAATATGACAGTGCAAGAAATGATTAGATTATTGTCAGAGTTTCCTCTTGATGCAAATGTTGAAATAACATTGCACACCGAAGACGATTCAGAAATATTTGGTTTTAGAGATGAACACTTAGAGATTGATGGGTTAAATGATTGGTTTGATGATGAAAATACTGTACGTTTTGATGTTTGGAAAAAATAAAATATTATTAAAATAAAATATTATTAAAATATGGCACGTAAAAAAATTTCAAAAAAGAATTTCAAGGAAGTAATGTCCTCTATCATAGAGATGTTTGAAAGCGGTTCTAAAGAAGAGCAAAGTATATGGGTTAGCTGTATGAATAATTTGCTTGACGATATGAGAGATGATGATTTCTTTGGTACTGAAGGACAAACAGACCCAAGAGGGGATAATAGAGATTAAGGTAAAAAGTCCTGTAGGCAAATTTTAAAAGAAAAAGAAGGGCGGTTTTTTTTAATTTGAATATTTATATATAAAAAAACAATGAAAGATTTGAAACAATTTATTAAAACAACTATACGAGAGTTTTTGAATGAGCAAAGCTATAATCAAAAATATTATAGAGCAATACCTAATTATGAGGGTGTTGATGTTGTTTTTAAACCTAAAGGATATTATGAAGCATTTGATGATGATGGAAACCCTATTTTCCACACTGGAGATCTTATGTTAAAAAGTGATAAACCAGAAATATCAGCATCAAAAAATGTAGGTGGTGCTGTTTTGGGTGCGTGGAGTATGTTTAGAACCAAAGGGACAAAAGAAAAGGTTGTTTATATTTATGAAATTCAAGATAAGCCGTATAAAGACCTGTCTAATGTTAGAATTGATGATTTTGAATATCTTAAAGAAGTTAGATATAATGTTTCAGTGAAAGGTATATATGTTGGTAAATTCATATACGATAAAAATTTTAATGATAGTGCCGAAAATTTTTATAATAGATTTAGTGATGACTATTTAGACGTTGAAAATGTTGATATTGATAAATGGGATGAGTTTGTTAATTATATTCTAACAATGAATGACACTCAACTAAAAAAATAAGTGCGGGGATTTTTCTTACAATTCTCTAACGAAAAAATTAAATCGTTCAATAGAAGACGATGAAATTCATATAGACTGTTATAATATTCAAGCGGAAATGGATGAAATAAAAATGGCTATTGTTACATTAGCATTTTGTTCTTTAGAAGGTTCATTTTCTTCACTTGATGATGAAACTCATTTTGAAACTTTTAATTATTCTGAAGAAGATTAAACCTATGACATATAAAATAATTTCAACAGAAAATTATCTGCTTATTGTAGATGATTCAGAGATTAAAATAGGAGATATTGTATTAGAACAATATGTTGATGGTACAATAGGATTAGAACAGATTGATACTTTGAATGACATTCATTCTTTATTGCATAAAAAAGTAATAGCTCATTTACCTTTAAATGGAGCTTCCATTCTCGATGGTGTAGATTTATTGCCTACTCTTGAAGATGAGGCAGAAGTGATGGCTGAAGAGTATTCTAAAAACTATTATTATGATAATGCACAAGATGATGTTTATCATGGATTTTTCCAAGGCTATAACAAAGCCAAAGAGCAATTCCGTTATACAGAGGAAGATATGAAAGAAGCCTTTAAAGCAGGGCAATTAGATAAAGGTAATAATTGGTATGGAGGAGATTTTAATGAATTTATCCAATCCCACCAACAACTAAAGATGCCTATTGGATTTGAGTTTGAAGTTAAAGATACATACATCAAAAACGGAATTTTAGTTAAAACTCAATGGGTAGGAAAATATATTTACTAATTTTTAAAAAAATCAATTATGACAATTCAAGAAACGTTAAAAAAGCTGATAACAGCAGAAAATTATGCAGAAGTAAGAGTGACTATTTCTGATGATTTTATTTCTTTTGTGAAAGATATGCTTCCTAGTGATTATGATTATATTTCTGAAAAAGAAGAAGGCTATCAACTACTATTACAATTTTTAAAAGATGTAAAAACATTTTAAAATGGTAAAAACTATTATTGGTTTTATTTTATTGATTGCAGTAATGTTTTTCATTGCAAAATCTTGTGAACCATCAGACCCTTATGAACAAGGAATGCATTGGGATTATAGCATAGAATGTGAAAATGGCTTTGTTTACAAAGTAAAAAACAGGGCTGCCATGCAAATATTTAACAGCGATGGAACACCTTTAAGATGTGGGCATAAAATTTATTAATTTCAAAATACACTGTGATGAAAATCCTAGCAAATATCTCAACGCATGAGAACAGATAAAAAATAAATAAACAAATCAATGTTAAAAAATAAACAAGATTTTAAAAAAATCAAATATTGTTTAATGGTAACAAAACCAACAGAAAAGGAACAAAATCAAAAAATTTTATATCTGGTAGGATATGTTCATAAACCTACAATAGAAGATATTTCAATTCTTAAGGAGGAATTTATGATGGATGAAGCATATGGATTCTGTGATATTTTAGATCAATTACAAATAACTCTGGCACCAAAAAATATTGTCGAGAAATTTATAAACCACATGCAAAAATAATAAATAGTATAATGGAACTAATAACAACTTATATTTGTAAATTATCTGATACTGGTGTTCACGATAATATATTTGGCGGAACAATACTCGGATTGATAGATCAAAGTGCTGGAGCTTATGCTGCTCAGATATGTGATACACCAAGAATGGTAACAGTCAAAATTGATGAATTGGTTTTTAAGAATCCTGTTAAAGCTGGAACCATCATCAAAATATACGGCAAAGTTTTAGAATTTGGAAATACATCAGTAACACTTTATATCGAAGTTAGAAAACATAATGTTTATACAGGTAAACAAGAGGTTGTGGTTTCAACTAATATCAAGTTTGTAAGGATTGATGAAGAAGGCTATTCAATTCCTATATCTGAACGAGTAAAAACCAGGTATAGTGAAAGAATCGAAAAATATGGTAAAGGATTATTAAACCCTGATGAAAGATAAATTAATATGGAAGATTTTAATTCATTAAATGAGAAACAATTGGAATCCCTCGAAAGGGGACTCTCCGATTTAAAAAATAATAGAGTTATGACAAATGATGAATTTTGGAAGGAATTGTTATCAAAAAAAGAACAACAAGAATTATTGGATGAGGTTTATGAGAATTATAAAAAAGAAATTCTTCGCCAAAGACAACTGCAAAAAGAAGGAGTTAATAGGTTAAGAAGTCAAGGTAAACGATTAAAGGTTTCTTTGATTGAGTTATTAACAAAAGAAGAGTTCCTCCATAAATGTCAAACCGATAAAGACTTCTCTGAAAAGTGGGGACTAACCATTGAAGAACGAGAGTTGAGCTTGGAAGAGAGAGCAACAATTTGGAATAATACACATAATCCAGCAGGTAACATCTTCACACATAACCAATATGACGAGAATAATATACCTAAACGAGCAATCTCATTAAGATACAACCATAAAACAATAACGAGTTATGAATATTAACATTGATGAAAATGATTTACTCAAACACTTAACATTTTGGCATAATAAAACCGATGATGAGTGCATTGAGTTGGCAACCAATGAATTTGGATTAGATGCTGAAGAAGCATTAATGAATATGCTTGAGAGGGATTTCTGTACCGAAGTAAACAATAATATCATTGAAGATTTAAAAAAATTGATTAACGATTATTAATAAAAGAGATATTATAGAATCAATGTTGAATATGGAAGACCCAATTACCAAACAACATTGGATGAGTTGGGATAAAGGTGATTGCTCAGAAATAGGATTGTGTGAGATATTATTAGCACAACTTATTAGAGAACATAAAGAAGCAAATGGACTATATTATGATACAGACTACGATAAAATAACATTAAGATATGAATAAAGAATTATAAAGAATTAAATACAAAAAATGAACCATGAATAAAAAACAACAAAATAATATTTGTTAAAACTGATGATAAAGAAACATAAATTTGTTGTAAAAAAAATTCCTTTAGAAAACTTATCAGAATATCAGATTGAACAGTGCAAACTTTTTTCTGAATATAGTTTTTCAACTTCCATCACAAAATATTCCGAAAGAAATCAAAGTGATATCGAAAAAATAAAAAGTGATATCTTTCTTGGGAAAACTGCAGAGTTCATGGTTTATAACTATCTGAACAAAAATGATAAAAATCCTACAAGCCCAGACCTGAATATATATTCAGCCAAAAAAAAATCATTTGATGCGGATATATTTGTAAAAAATACAAAAATCCACGTAAAAAGTCATAAGATCAATAAATACTTCCCAGTATCCTGGATTTTTCAAAAGTCAGACCCTCTAATAATTCATAAAGATTCAAATAATTATTTAGCTTTAGTAGTACTGGATGATATAAATTACATGTATATCTTAAATATAATGGATGCCATTTTCGAAGAACCTTTAAAGGAATCTCTAAAGAATAATAAGATTTGTATTTATGAAAAAAACTTAACCTAAAGAAACCAAATCATCCTTCTTTTGATATTTATAATAAAAAATGCTAACACTTTTTGAAACATATAAGTTAATTTTAGAATCTAAACTTCTTTCGGAAGAGGTAAATTACTTCAAAGATAAGACAAATGTACACGATTATGACAAAGTTTTCAACAAGCAAAACGATCAACTTCCAAAGGAATACAAAAACTGGGAAGCAGAAATCGATTATATGACAATGGAAGAATATTTTCAAGAATGTGCAGAATTTCAAAATTCAACATTTGAACAACAAATAAACCTTCTATGGCAACCAAAAGTGGATAATATTGCAACAAAAATGAAAGAAGGAGTGAAATATGATATGCCTTATCTTGATTATGTTAACGATAGACAAGAAGGCAGACATCGTGTAGCAGCTGCAACAGAATTAGGTCAAAAAAAAATACCTGTGTTAATACTTTATAAATCCCAAAAAACAATCAGACAAGAATCAACAGATTTAATAAATATGTTAGGCAAATGGGATGACTTGGTAACAAAGCATGGAAGCTATTATTGCGTTTTTCAGGGAACCGATTGGGAAGCACGTATCGAATTACTCAGACATGCTGTAGAATATTTAGACGGCTATTATTTAGATCATCTACTCGATATCAAAATTGGAACTTATAATTATAAAAGCATAGAAGAATATTTAAAATACGAAAAAAATTATGATTATGGATACATTAATCATCGTGGTAGATACAAAAATTTTAATGAATTCTTAAAAGCCTTTGCTATTATGAAAAATAATCAAGATATGATTGATGATGTAGTTATAGTAGAAAGTGATAGGCTTCTTTTGAAAATTTTAGATGATATTAACACAGATTTTACATCCTATTCAAGCTGTAAAGAAATGTTGAAAGGTGTTCGTAATAAGAAATACTATGTAAAAGCATACTCGCTCCAAGATGAATACACAGATCCAGAAATGTATTCAAAATACACCAAAGAAGCCCGAAAACTGTTCAATGAAGCATAAAATGAAACTAATCCCCCAAAGGAAGCTATCGTTTCATTTTTAATAAATTATAATGAGAAAGAAAAAAGTAATAGAAAACAAAGAAGCATTGAAAGCAATGTTTTATTCTGATGATACTACACAGGAACTTGCGGTGATTCTTTTGAAGCAGTATACTGATAAGGAGACTTACAGTTTTCTTAAGGAGATGTTATCTGAGGTTTCTATGGAAAAACCTGTAAGTTGGATCTGGTTAGGAATGATGTATGAATTTCCAAACAGGTTCAAGGTGAGGTTCAATTTAAGTAAAGGAAAGAACTACAAGAAGTGGAAGATTGAAGAGTTGGATGGAACTGTTGAATATGTTGACCCAAAGAAATATGCTTTTTTTCTTTCGGGTTGCAAGGTCAGAAATCAAAAGAAAACTGCTGAAAGAATTTATTCGGGTGAACCAAAATCTGTATGTGCCTGGATTGAAGCCACTGGAATGTATAAAATTGAAATTTCAGATAATCCATATTTTTCTCTAGAAAACACAAAGGAGATCCATTATAATCCCAAAAAGACACCTCATTGGGTTTTGGATGATAAAAATGTAGATGGTGAGTATTTCAGCAATTTGGTATTACATCAAGAGAAAGTTTATAAACTTCTTTAGAAGGGATAAATAAAAATACTGCCATACAAAACTAATAAATGTTAATTCATTTGAAATTTATAAGACTTCTAAAGAAATTTAGAGGTCTTTTTCATTTGATAATATTTATTATAAAAACATGAAAAAGTATTTACTAGTATTATTAATCATTACATCAAACATTCTTTATTCTCAAAGTACCTGTGACAGTTTATTAGTCTATGATAGAGTTGAAAACTGGACTTGGTTTGGATTATGGAATAATATAACCCTTCCAAATCCTACAGGATATTACACAAACGTATTCGTATCTTCAAACGCAAGTGCTGCTATAATTGGAACAGGAACTGGTACTTCTTTAATTGAACAGGGTACATATGTATTGCCAAATGTTGTAGTAAATCCTAGTTTTGAACATCGCTTTAGATTCAGATTAGGCTCTTACAGAATCACATCTACAGGTGCTGCAAGTGGTGTAGATGGTCCAGACAATGTAGAAGTTAGACTAAGCACTAATAACGGTACATCTTATATCCCTGAAATGAGAATCACAGGATTTAGTAATGCCTATTGGAATTATAATACCAACGCAACAGCTTCAAAAATTGCAAATGGAACTCTGCAAACATTCAGCCCTATCGCAGGCGGAGATAGAACTAATACAGGTGATGGTTATTCAATAGTAGAATTAAGAATTCCTGCAGGAACATCTAATATTGCAATCAATCTATTATGCAGAGTCAATGCAACAGGTGAAGAATGGTGGATCGATGATATGGAACTATTTCAAATTGTAGATTGCTTGTTCCCCTTAGAACTTATAGATTTCTATGGAAAAGAATACAATAATACTGTCGAACTTTTCTGGGAAACTGCAAATGAAGTAAATACAGATTATTTTGTAATTGAAAAATCTTATGACGCTATAGAATGGGAACAAATCGGAACCACACCAGCTGCTGGAAATTATCAATATAACTTAGCTTATAATTTTACTGATGAATCCCCTAAAAATGGTAATAACTACTATAGATTAAAACAGTATGATGCCGATGGAAGCTATGAAACTTATCATATCATCAATGTAAATGTCAAAAATTCTGATAATCCAATTATTCATCACTCAAATGGAATACTATCCCTAAATGGAATTCAAAGCTATCATAAATACAAACTTATCAGTACTAACGGTATTGTTATCTCAGAACAAAATATTAATGCTAACAATCTCTCCTTAGAAACTAATTATATTCCAAATGGGTTGTATATTTTACTTCTGATGAAATCTGATAGTTCTTTTGAAACATACAAACTTTATATCAAAAATTAGATATTTATATAAAGATGAAAAAAATAATCCTCACAGAAAATCAATATAGGCTTCTTTTGAAAGAAGCATCAGGAGTTCCAAACAATATTATAAATGTTGCTTCACAAATATATAATCAATTAATTAAAGATTTAAAAAATGATGAACAATTGATCTATGATTTTAATAATACTAAATTTAAAATAAATAGAAATTTTGAAATAGGCGATGTTACTTTCAAAGACAGTTATATCAATTTAATTTTAAGTGTAGGTGGTGATGAAATAACCCCATATCAATTTGGAACAAATCCAAAAGATTATCAATATTTTACTAATGATTTGAAACTTAAACCAAAAAATGAAACCCTACCAATTATTGTTGATGTTGGTTTTATGGTTAGTACCGATACTACTGTAAAAGATTTCAAAAATCATTTGATATCCAATGAAACTGAATATGTATCAACCATAGCACATGAAATAAAACACGCATATGATTTAATTAAAAATCCTAAGCCTAATATAGATTCTATGGCTAACTATTTAGCAAATACAAGTATGTCAGCCTATGAGTTTGAAGAATTTTTTTATAACTTATATTATATAGAAAATGTTGAAAATTTGGTAAGACCCACAGAAATTATTACTCAAATTGAAAAACTTGGAATAACTAAAAAAGATTTTTTATCATTCATAACCTCAAATAAAGTGGTGACTCAATTAAAAGAAATACAATCATTTAGTTTTGATGACTTATATAATTCAATCTTAAAAGAAAGGTTGGAAAAAAATAAAAATAGAAGAGAATTAAATCACTACACTCTTGAATACACACCATTACCACCAAAAGAAGAATCTGAAATTGTTCAAGAATTAAATAATACCTTAGATAGAATATTCCAAATCCATAAAAGAAATAGAGTAGAAGGTTTCATAAATATTCTTGAAGAAATATTTGATACAAAAGAAATACCCGAAGAAATTAAGAAAAATGCAATAGAAAAATTTGAAAAGGATACCAATAAATTATTTGGTGGGAATTCAGCTAATTTTTATAGAGAAGCAGAAAAATTAATGAAAACTAAATCTACTGAAGTTTTACGAAAGATTTATGGATTATATGCTTTAACTAAAGACAATCCAGATAATGTAAAAAATACCCAAAACATATTCAAAAGGTAATTGAATAACAAATGAAAAAAATAATCCTCACAGAGAATCAATATAGACTTCTTTTGAAAGAAAATGAAAAATCTCTTGAAAAATTTTATCAAGAAAATAATATCGATGAAGATGATCTTTCATATTTAGGTAAAGGTGATTTTGGTAAAGCTTATTCAATAGGAAATAGAAGAGTTCTAAAGATAACTTCCTCAAAAAATGAATTTGAAATTGCAAAAGAACTTAAAAATAATAATTCACCTGTATTTGATTCATTTGCAAAAATCTATAAGACTGAAATAATTGGTAGAGATATGTATATTATTTTAGAAGAATTAGATACAGATTCAAGTATACAAGATTTATATTATGAACTGCAAAATCTTTTAGATGAACAAGGTCTTCCAATTCAATATCTTAGTTATTTAGATACAGATGAATTGAATATATCTAAAAAATTACAAAGTTTCATGGATGATATGGAAGATATCATAAGAGCTTATAGAACTTTAGGCATAGAAGCTTCTGATATAAGACCTGAGAATTTAGGTTATTCGGAAAACTTAAAATTGAAAGCATTTGATATAGATAATAAACAAAGATGAAAAAAATAATCCTCACAGAAAATCAATATAGACTCCTTTTGAAAGAAGCAAAGGAAAATGTAATATACATTCCATATGACGATGATGACTATGATGAACAAGAATCAAGCATAGATGAATACCAAGCTGCAGATGATGCCCTCAAAATTGCAAAAGAAACAGGTGTCAATATCCTAAGAGATAAAAATATCAAAGGAATACTTTATGATACTAATGAAAAAATTGTAGTAGGAGCACTATGGACTTCAGATGACTCAGATACATTCTCCTTCGATATAGCCATAACCCCATCATACCAAAATCAAGGACTCTCATCTGAACTTATAAGTAATGCTATAGATGAATATAATAACCAAAAAAGTATGTATGATGAGATGGGAGAACCTTTCGGTATGGAAGTAGATGTTATAAATCCAAAGTTGGCGCAAATATTAACAAAACACTACGGATTTAAAACTATCAAAAATGTAAACGACACAAGAGTCTTAATGACTATTAACGATCAAAAAGATGAAACCGTCAAGTGTAGTAACTGTGGTTGGGAATGGAAATTAAAAGATGGTGGCAAAAAACCATATTTATGTCATAAGTGTGGTCATGATAACTCAAAGGCAGAATTAACTGAAAGATGTTGGAAAGGTTACACTCAAAAAGGAATGAAAACAATGTTCGGAAAAAAATACCCTAATTGTGTTAAAAAAATAAATGATACAAGAACCCTAATAAACATCAAATGAAAAAAATAATCCTCACAGAAAATCAATATAACTTCCTTTTGAAAGAAAATAGATCTGAATTATACTCCTATTTAGAATCTGTTAAAGATAATATTGCTAAAGCAGCTCAAAAAGTTTATGATAATTGGGAACAAGATGAAGAAGGTTATGATGAAGTTTATGGAGGCGGAGGTATCTGCGATGATATAGCTGACGCAATGTGCAATGTAATACAAGGATATGATTGCTTTCATTTATATAATGAACATGATTGCCATACTTCTATCTATGTTTACGATACTGAAAATAAGGAAATTTATAATGTAGACATCCCTCCGTATAAATATGAAAAAGGATATGGATATACCTGGGAAAAAATACAAGATGTAGAATTATCAAATAAAGATGTTCAAATAAATGATTTAACTTACGATGAATATATTGATGAAGACGGAGAACCTCTTGAATATCTTTTTAATTAATACACTATCTCGTAATCCTAATGATGAAATATTTGACTTCTAATGAAGTTTATATACTTTCTAATGAAATGTATAAGGTTTCTAATGAAGTACGCTTAAAATGCCTAAAGAATGAGAAATAGAATGAAAAAAATAATCCTCACTGAAAATCAATACGAAAAATTAAAACATGATGCATCCTATTACGATGAATCTAATACACGCATCCCTAAAGAAATAGAATTTAATAAGTTAGGCGTAGATGACGAACTTACTATATACTTCAAAGATAATGTTGATAAAGACACCATAACCGAATTTCTTAAAGAATTTAACTCCGCAAGAAAAAAAATAGAAAATAGATTCAAACTCAAACTCGGTAGACAATATAAGGATCCAGATGCTCAATATAATATATTCTTTGGAAAAAATATTGTCTTCGATGATACATATAATGGATACAGCTCCGCAGAATACATAAGAGGCTATGCACAACATTCTCCCACAGACAGCTTCTACTTCAACCTACCTAAAGTCAAAGAACTTTACGATATGGCAAAAAAAGACTGGATACCAAACCCAAACTATAAAGCAAATAAATCAAGAAGCTATAATATTAATAAAATAGAAGACATCATTATACACGAAATAGCACACGCCCTCTATTTCCAACAACCAACCTCCAAAAGAAAACAATGGGAAGAATACTTCAATCAAGAAGGTTGGCAAAACGCCACATCATTTTATGGGCAAGAAAATGATCAAGAAATGTTTGCTGAAACCATTGTTGACCTCATTAATGGAGAATCTAATCAAGCAGTATCTGACCTTGTTGAAATATTTGACTTCTAATGAAATCTATGAGGATATTTAAAATAGAATATAATAAATAAAAAATAAAATAAAAAAAACAATTATGAAAAAAGTAGTCAAATTAAATGAATCAGATCTTACTAAATTGGTAAGAAAAATTATTAAAGAAAATCTTATCAATGAAGGGATAAGAGCTTACCGTGATTTTACAGAATTAGTTCGTATGGGAGGATTTAGTTCATCAGAATATTATATAACAATCGACACAGAACCCTTCGTATTAAAATTTACATCTACAAAAAACCCAAGTGGTATATTTTATATGGGTGATAATGATTGTGCAGGATCAGCTAAAGTTGTTGACTATGCAGTAAATTTATTTTACTCTGAAGCAAATAAAGAATTACCTTCGGATCAATTACAACCATTTGCCAAAAACATTGTAAAAACAGTTGATCAATATGCAAAAAGAAATTCTTTAATTCAATTTAAAGACTTATATAATAATATAAAAGCCATAAATAATCCAAAGGTAATCTATAAAGTTTCATTTTTTGAAAATAATCCTTCCTCATTATCAAATATGATGTCTATGGGAAATTTTAAAGATGTGCTTTCAAATGAACAACAACATTATCTGATAGAACATTACTTCAAAAATACTATGATGCAAGTAGTCGGAAATGGTAAAACTTATAAAGTATACTCACTATGCTATAAATCTCATTCTCTTGAATAGTACTCACTATGCTATAAATAAATTTTGGTAAATCTTAATCAGTAGATTCTATATCAAGTTGCAAAATACAAAAGGGTTCAAAAGAACCCTTTTTTGCTTCCTTTAGGTATATTATTGGAATTTCTATATTTAACCAAAAAATCATGCAAAGCTTTTATCTTTTCATAAGGAGTACTGTTACGATAAGCATTTAAATCTGTTGTAGACAACTCACTATCTAAAAGAAACAATTTTTCCCAATCTTTGAACACTCCCATATATTCAGGATGCTCCTCTACAAAATATTCAAAGGCTGGATAATTTATATCCCCTCCAACAAATATTTCAGAAGGATTTATTTTCGCATAGTTTATTGAACCATCCGAATCTATAATATTCTTAGCCTCTTGATATGCTCTTTCAAGCTCTTCTTTAGTATGTAAATTTAAATACGCAAATTCTAAGAATCTACTCAAAGGCTTAGTCAAAACAGAATTACCTAAAGCAGGTTTAATCAATTCTTCAAAAGATTCTAATGTTTTCTGTGCATTTCTTTTTCTCGTTAAAAGAATTAAATCTTGCCTGGTCTTTGTTATTAATTTATCTAAATTTTTAATGAATTCATCACTCTGATTCTTTCTATACCATTCATCAAATCCCTCTGGATCATCCATGAATTCATCTTGCTTACTGTTCCAATCAAAATTACTTTGATAATAATGACCGTACTCGTTTTTTAATGTATCTAATACTTCTTTGGGGAATGCATTAAAATTAACATCAAAATTTACATCCTCTCTTAAAACTTTCTGCGCATTCAACACACGAAGCTGCTTAACTATGAACTCTCTTAATAACATATGATTTTTTATATAAATATCTTAATTCTGTATTCTATTACCCCCTTCCATAAAATGCTAATATTTTTTTTCGACCTAATTCAACATGTGCAGCCATTCTATGAGCACCATCACGAAATCTACTATCAGTGTAAATTATTGGAGGCAACTCTTCACCACTTCTTATGATATCCATATATTCGTTAACCCTATCAAAATGCTCTAAATCTTCATAATCATCTGCTAATCTATATTTAGTAAAACTTTCAATTGTTGGAACATACATCAATTCATATTCACCTCTAAATTTACCTGTTGAATCATCCGCAAAATGCCCCATCCTTTCATATACTTCTGGCAAATCTTCAGCAGAAACAATTTCCCCTAATTTAACACCACCCCATTCAATTCTTTCATCTTCAGATATAGGCTCCACTTCAGGTTTTGGTGTCGATCTTAATAACGCTTCTAATTTAGGAATATTAGCAATTTCTTCAGGTGTGCCTTCACCGTAATATTTCAACCAGGCTAATTCAATAAATAACTCATCGTACCCTTCATCATTAATTTCTTCATTCAATTGACGAAGCTGCTTAACTATGAACTCTCTTAACAACATATGATTTTTATATAAATATTCTTTGGAGGAATAAAAAATTGTCTTGAGATAAGTTACATAAACATTGGTGTTACTTTATTTCATAAACCATTTAGACAAAAAAATCTTTCTTTATCCGTTAATATATCTATACAAATATGACACAAGCTTTGAACGCATCTTTATTGATAGTAATTCAAATCCGTTAAAATTATTCAATAAAAACTTGTAAGATGAATTGAAATCTTTAAGCTTTATTCTATTTCTTTTGACTTTACTTAACAACTCTGAAAAACTTGCCCAAACTTCAGAAGTTTGAGTGATATAGTCATTTCCATACCCATCAACATAATCGATGCCTATTTTATTATTACTTCTATAATCATCAAACATGTGTCTTAATTCATGGGATAAATTATATATGTAAATGGGTATTAAATATTTTTGCACTATTTTTTTAACCTCTTCTTTTGTCAATTCACGATCATACTTCTTTTCTAATTTTCTAATACTGGCATATATTAAAGAATTTGTTTCTTGATGATTGTAATTAATTTTTATTGTGTTTGAATCAAATCCATATGCTAAATTACCATAGACATTAGAGGGCAATCTATTGGTAAAAATAACAATGCATTTTGTAATGTGTAAAAACTCTTCAAATTCATCATCAAACCCCTTTTCTGACCATTTGTTAAATATTGCATCACATTTTATTTTATAATCATCCTGTAAAATTTCTATACCAGTACTATTTTCTAAATCATCCATGATATAATCAATTATTACACTCAAATCCAATTTAGATACTATTTCCTTAGATACTTCATATAAACTATTTTGACTGCTTAAAAATCCCTCATTAAGCATATTTTCACTATTTTTAACATTTTTTGAATACACCGAAATATCCTCAAATGAATTCTCATTCAAATATTCTATTATAGTTGCCTTTATAAACTCTCTTAACAACATATGATTTTTATATAAATATTCTTTGGAGGAATAAAAAAAGCGCATGTACATTTTAGTTACATATGCGCTTTGTGTTTATTTTTTAGGACACTCAGAAATTATTATCACTATCGCTTTTAAGGTCTATAAATGGTAAAGACATTTCTACTAATTTAGGTATTGTATTACCACCATCAAAAACCACATTATATTTTCCATCGTCAGACATCATCTTAATAAAATTGTTCTTTTCTTCTTCTTTTATTTCATGATAGACACCACAAAAAATTGTTGGTTTGTTGTTTTCCATATAAGATTTATTTTAAAAAATTATCAAGAAAGCTATCAACACCATCCGAATCAATGAGTTTAAATATTAAACTTTTGAATTTTAAAATTTCTTGATTAAATCTATCTTCTTTAAATTTAACAAATCTATCTAATTCTAATAGTAAATCTTCTCTCCAACTTTGAGGTTTTAATGTGAAAAACTCATAAGAAGAACAACCATCACACAGAAAAAAATGATTATTCATACACTCATCTTTTATACAAGAACTCGTTCCACCAATACTATTTTCGACACATAATGTAGAAAAATTAGTCCATCCATAATAATCATCCTCATCTTTTTTCCAAAAATTTATTGGAACATAATCCATTACATAAATTTCTGAGCCATAGAATCTTATACAAAATATTTTATCCCCATTATTTAAGTCTGATAATTTTGTTTTTTCTTTTGATTTTATAACCTCTTTTTTTAATTCATCAATATGCTTCAATTGTAAATCAATTTCATCTCTCATTTTTAAGAGTTCTTCTTTTTTTAAGTTTTCAATTTTCATATTTTATTTTTTTATTTTATGCTTCGCTCTTTCACAATAAAGTGTACAGGACACCATTCACTTTTTCTTTCTGATTCTGTTGTTTGTTCTTTCCATAATTTATCTGCTTCTTGTTCTGCATCAATTTTATTATAAAATAATAATCCAATTGAATGTTCTTGACTAAATCTTCCATTCAGACCAATGACTTGTACTATTTCAAATATTTTTTCCATATTTTATTTTTTAAGTTGATTAAAAAAATTTAAAATCTTCTCTAATTGCTTATCATCATTTGGATAGAACTCACCTTTTTTAAATTGCTCACCCTTCTCATATCCATATTTATCAGCAATATAAGCAATGGCTACTTTCATTTTATAATCTTCGATAGATATCACATTTTTCATAATATTAACAAGGTTTTATTAATTTTGAAATAAAATAAGTTTCTTCGGAGAACTTGCGCAAACATTTGTGTTATAGGTAATAAAACAAAAATTATTTGTTTTTCATTTGAGGATACCACTCATCCTTAAACGCAATATAATCTTGTAAAGTGTTCATTTCATCAAGTTCAATCCTTGTAAATAAATCTTCAATTGCAAAATAAACAATTGTTGAATTATTAGGATTCATAGCATCTTGAATCAATCTCCACGATCTTAACACAAATTCTTTTTCCATAGGTATAATTTTTGTTTTACATACATATACCCAACCGTTATACACAATGCTACCAAAGTGCTAATATTTGAGTTCAAAGTTTTTAAAATCAATATTTATAATTTCAATATTATTAGGTTCAATATTTGAAAAATATCTAAATTCTTTTGGTTCAACCCCATTAATACCATCTTTATACCAACCTTCACTTGAATTTATTTCATTCAGTTCCACATTTACTTTTAAAACAACAGCTTTATTAGTTTTAACCCAACCGTTTGTAAGCATTGTCTTTGAAATAAATTCAATATCATTGGTTAAAAATATTGGTTGCATCCCATAATTTGATTTATATCTTTTATGAGCATCTTTTCTACAAAATCCCGTTTTACCAGAATTTATTTTTAACCCTTCTGTTAGTATTGAGGTTAGATATTTTTCTTTTGTTATGTGGTATAATTCCATTATTGTATTTTTAAAAAGTGATAAAATAAAGAATATGTATCCATTCCATTATAGGAACCATATGACTTCTATATTAGTTCCAAAAGATGCAAATATTTTTCCCCAAATAAAAAAAAGCCACTTTCTTAAGAGGCTTTTTTGATTTTATGTGAAATGTTAAAGAGGATTTCTTACTAATCTTTGTAAATTATCTTTAATACTTAGTATTATATTTCGTATGGTACTAAGTTGCCCTTTAACCTGTTCAATTCCCATACTTTCATCAAGTTTATTAACATATCTATTTAAATCCATAATAAGTCTATCAAAATAATTATCAACTGCAGTAATTTTAAAACTATTTTCAAAAATATTCCTTTTTGATTTTTTATTTCGTGATAAATAACTTTCTGATAAAGGAAGATTTAAAATAGAAGCAATTGAATCTTCAATAGGAGCTAATATTTGATCAACTGAATTAGAAAACATTTTTTCTGTAATATTGTCATCAATATATTTGTACTTTAAAGTTTCAAAACTTCTATTGAATTGTCTTACATTATCTTTCATTTGTTGCAATTTAGCCCCTAATTCATTATTTTGTGATTTAGGCGTATTTTGCTGCTGAGGAACGTTATTTTGCTGCTGAGGAACGTTATTTTGCTGCTGAGGAGTATTATTTTGCTGCTGAGGATATAATGGTTCAACTATTGGTATTAAATCTAGCATTCGATCTATAGACATTTTAAAAGGCAAAAGTCCATATTGAAATTTTCTGATAAAGTTATCTAATTCATCATTATCCGAAATTTCATAAATTTTCTTTAAAACTGAAAAAACTTCCAATGTTGCTTCAAGGATTTTAGGAAGCCTAATTTTCAATATTGAAAGAGTATCTAAAGGAGAAGCTGAATTTGGTAATTCAACCTTAAACATGTTATAAACTGCACTAGATAATGTACTGTATTTTTCAAAATAATTTTCGACTAAATTTGAAACCTTAGAAGTATCAGTATTATTTAAAAATCTCTTAAATTCAGTTTGAATTTCTATAGCGTTGTTATAGTTTCCTATGAGTACTTTAAATTCATTACGCATCTCTTCTTTTGGATCCCTTTCAACTTCCTCTTTAATAACTCTTCTTACTAATTTTTTTAATTCATTCAACTTGATTTTCATATAACATTTTTTTTAGATTTATATTTTATTATAAATATATCACTTTGCCTAAAGTATAATCATATTTATTTTTATTTGAATCCAAATATGTTCCAGTTAAATCAATCTCGTTCAGTTAATTTTATTTTATCTATAATATATTGTATTAACCGAATGGTTTCAGATGAAACATATTGATAGTTACCAAAATTTTTATTATTAGAAGCATATTCATTTAAATCATCCTCCATTCCTTGCAAACGTTCTAAATATTTCTGTGAATACCCTTTAAGTAAATGTATCCAATTATCATTACTTTTTAAAAAATTTGTTAACTCTTTTAAACCACTAACTATTTCATTTTTTTCCTCATTATCAATATCTTCTTCATAATCCATTTCCAATATACTTACAGCATTTTGCAATTTAATCATTTTTTCTGAAAAATCTTTAATGCCATTAGTTTTTTCTTGTATTTTTTTATCTATATCTGGATAATCTTCCAATAAATCATCGTCAAATTTTATTTTTGGATTTTTGTTTGAAAAATCTCTTGTAACAATATCTAGAATAATTCTTATTATCTTATTTTCATCAAATTTATTTCTTGTAATTGATACAATCATTGGATCAAAATAACCCTCAAAATAAATTGAATAAAATTCATTGTCATTTGCAATCTTTTCCCAAATATTTCGAGCTTGAGGTGTTGCTGATGGTGTTGAACTTGCCCACCCCAAAAATTTAATAAAACTCTTATAAATTAAATAACCCAAACCATATCCCCTCAACTCTTCAGGTATTCCATCTGAAAAATGAATCCTATTTTTTGGTAATCTTTCAGATGTAATAATAATATTACTTAATATTTTATTTTTATCTTTAATGTTTTTAAAATGAGTATTAATAAATTCATCCGAAAAAATTACATGATAATCATCATAGATATAATCAGCTGTTATCTTTTCAAAAGATATTCCATCAATACCTGAAATTTTATGCCCCCTCTTTTCATAATTTGGTTTCATTGTATAATCTAAATAGGTATCGGTTAAATCAAGTCCCTCCTCAAATTCTACTGATAACTCTTGAACAATTCTATTATATTGACTCTCAGTAATTATAATTTTCATAAATTAATTTTATTATAAATATATTATCCGCTCTAAAGCATAATAGAAAATTTTTATAGTCTTTTGATATATTTTTGATTCCTTTTGAAACATTTTTTATACTCTTTTGATATTTATTATACTTTCTAAAGAAATTATATACCTATTCTAAAATTCAGGAAGCAAAAAATTTTACAACTTTTTTTTTAATAGGGGTTTCAAAAACGCCCTTTTGATAAAAAAAAATACTTTTTTTGAAAATTCACAATTTCTTAAGAAATAATATTTTGTTTTTTGAGGGTTTTACAAAACTTTCTTTTGTGGGTTTTTAAACTTTCTTTTGAAGGGGGTAGCTAAACTCCCTCCCCAGCTGGATTTGGACACTCTAAAGAAAATAAAAAACCCTCCAAAGAAGTATAAAAACTTTCTATTGGAGGATTAAAAAAAAATATTGTCCCAAATCAACTTTCAAAGGAAATGTCCCACCTATTTCCAATGGACAACATAAAAAACTTTCTTTAGAAAATTATCATAGCTTTCTCTTGAAGTACTCTTTCGCTCATTGTTGCGAATTGAAGTGTCCCTTTTTCAAGAGCTGAGGCTTCATTAGGAGATAAGAGTTTCATCAGTTCAGGCTTCTGAATTCGGAATCTTTTGTATTTCTGACGTTTTTCGTTAATTTCGTAGAGATCAAACAGGTGGTTGTTCGAATAATTGACAATTTCGTATAATCTGTTCATAAAATTTTCTTTATTAATATACAATTTTCCAAAGAAAAATAAAAAATTCCCAGAGAAATCATAAAAAATTTCTTTGGGAAGCAAAAAATGTCCTAATGTGTATACGAAATTTATATCATATCTCCAATATACGAAGATTCAAACGTCCCAGTCCAGGTTCAAAAGAACGTATATTCAATTTTCTTTTGAAAAAGATCAGGTTTCTCATGAAAATGTGAGTGTCCAAGGTCAAATTTCGGCTGTCCAGGGACCAGAAATGACCAAAAAGTGTCAAAAAACACGGTGTTTTACCAAAAAATACAACAAAAACGTTCAATTGGATGACCATAAATTGCATAAGTGATTGATTTCCAATGAAATATTAAATTTCAAAGGAAAAAAGTGTCAAAAAACACGGTGTTTTACCAAAAATGTTCAAATGAATCAGCCCTGAAACGTTCAAAAGAACGATCTCAGGGCTGAGGGAATTTAAAATTTTTCAAAAGGAAGTCTACTAAGCTTTCTTTTGAATAAAATGTTTGTTTAATTTTCTTAAAATGGACTGTAGCGAAGTCTACATTCTTCCAAACGACAATTTTTGTGGTACCTCTTTTGAAGGTATACGGATTTTTATCTGGTTTGAAACCCCAGGCTAGCAAAGTTTGCTTCATAAGATATACTAAAAATTTTCTAAAGGAGGTAATGTATATGTTCAATAGTAGCAATATACGTAAAGTACTGAACTTTGGCACTGATTGCGACCTGAGCCTTCACTCAGGGTACAGCAAAGGTGGGAAGCATTTTTGAGAAAACCAAATTTTTTTGGAACTTTAACAAAAAATATTTTTGGTATTAGAATATGTTCAATATACGAAAATTTCGATTTAGTGTTGGGTTGGATTACAAACCCCCAACTTTACAGTTTAGCCTCCGATAGTATCAAAGGTACGACTTTCTTCTGACATTTCATAATTTTTCTTAAGAAAATTTCAGTTTCTTTATATTTATTTTAAAAGCAGGCAATGAAAATAATTATAACTGAATCTCAACATAAATTTTTGATAAGCGAAAATTATGATCTAACCCCAGAAGAGATGGACCAGGTTAGGGAATTAGCTAGAAAAAGAGCTGTTCAAACATTAGAAAATTTGAAGAAAAATGTAGGTGAATTAACTCAAAGGATAGAGAGAATGGAAAATATTGATTATTCAAAAATACCTCCAGATGTTGCTGAAACACTTAAAGAAACCATGGATACTCTTTATAAGGAAACATCAAGAGATTTAAAATATAATAAAAAACAACTGGAGGAATTTGATCTGGAAGATTCTATTGAAAAACTTGTTAAATGGGATTTAAGTTCTGCAAACGGTATAAGTCATGAGTTCAGATATCAAAAATATAAGAAGGAGGCATTGAATCGTAAATTAACAAAAGAAGATATAATCAATTTATTTGTCACAGCTCTCGAAGGTGGATCCAATTATTGGTATTACGTAGGAAATTCTGATAAGATTAATAATACAGGCGAACCATCATCTGAAGAAATTGGTAAGTTTATATTGAATGGTGGTGAAGTAATATTTTATGATAAAGAGCTCGTGGAAGAAATTTTGGGGAAAATGGATGATTCTTATTATCATATTCAAGGTGATATTGTGGATGAAAAATTATTCGCTGAAGATAAAGAGAAAGCATTATTGGGGCGTGTCGATATGGATTCAATTTTGAAAGGGATCAGTATTACTAAAGAAGATTACCCTGAAGTTTGGGAAAATATATTATTGGAACAATATGATGCAAATGATGCTGACGTCTTTCTGCAGTTGTGTGTGATGGGTGAAGTTGTATTTGGTTAAAAAATTTCTAAAGAAAAAAAAACGCTTCCTTTTGGAAGCGTTTTGGTTTTTATGAAGAGTGGTTTTTGGCAGCTGTTTAAAATCTAAATCTAAATATCCCACTATTAAAAAGCTTTTTAACCTGTGGATTATATTTATTTGCTGGAGCATTTTTATATTGTGAAAAATCATCTTTGGTTAATTTTCTTCCCATTCGTTTTTCTAAACAGTTCATACAAAGAGTATTTGATTCATTACCATATTCACTCCAGATGTCATCATTTACCATATACATATCGTAATCATAAGTACCACAATCCTTACAAGTGAATCTTTCAATCTCCTCTTGAGGTATATCGGTTTCTTCTTTGATAATTGCTTTTACAATTTGTCTGAGTTCGCTTAATTTGATTTTCATAAAGATTTTTTTATCTTATTTCTTGGTGTTTGTATAGAGTGAGAGCAAGTTCCCAGTTGTTTTCTGCTATATCTATTAGTTTATCAATTGTTTCTTTGTCTTTTTTCACACGTCTTAATTTTTTAAAGTAATAAGCCATCATTTCGCCTGGATCCGCTACAATAGTCAAATTACGTTCTCTTGCTTCTTTAAATTCAAATGCAGATTTTATTACGTAATCAGAAAAAAAGTAATTTTTTACGCTTAATTTAACTTCCCCTGTTGTAAAGAAATATTTAGCTTCATTAGCAGTTAATTTATAGTAGGTTTCATCAGAATTTTCAGATTTTATCAAATTATCTTCAAAAGTCCTAAGAATTTTATCATATGATAGTAGATCCCCACTAGGATTGAAAATACTATCAGTTGAGCGTTTAAATCCATTACTACCAACTTTTTCAGAATATATTTTTTCATATTCTTCTTTAGTTTTTATCTCATTTAATTCATCCCAAGAAATATTATTTAAAGGCATACCAAAATAAAAACCCCATTTTATTTCAACGCCATTTTTATTTACAAATACACCTATACCATCAGGTTTTCCTTTTTCAATATTTCCTGTAAATTTTCCTCCTTCATAAGGGAAATCTTTAAAAAAAAACTCATTCAATATTTTTTTGTTTTGTTCTTCTTTGATAATTGCTTTTACAATTTGTCTGAGTTCGCTTAATTTGATTTTCATGAAATTTTATTATAAATATTCTCTAAAGAAAGTTTTAAAATTTCTTCAGAAAAATTTGGAAATGCCAAAAGAAAGTGAGACTTTTGTTCCCATTAAATCACTGTTAAAACATTTGACTTATGAAATCTGAGATTATTGAAAATCTTTCTAAAGAAATCAGAGTACTTTCTTCTGATGAAGTTGAGGCTGAAAAAGCTGTTTTTATGTTAGAGCGCAGCATCATGGTTTTTAATATGGACTCCAATAAGGATGCTTTGGTTGAGTATGTTAAACGCCAGCTTGATACACACAGAAAAGGTGCAACCTGGTATGCAGAACATTATGTATTAGCTGGTGAATCATTTTTAAAATACGTTTCTCATGGCGAAAATATATAGGGCATATTATTACAGTGGCTGCAAAGATTGGAAAAAGCCTGAATGGAATCACCTGATGTACAGAGAAACCTTTCCAACTTTCAAGCAGGCAAAAAATGATGTCGATCGGATCCTGATGTATGAAGGAAGAAAAGATATTGTTTCTGAAGAAATCGATGAGAAGAATGGAACTTATGAAATTCGCTATATCTGTGATGATGCCAGGAAGTTTCAGCATTACAAGAAAATCGAGATCCGTTGTGAAGAGGGTGTTGCTCCAAAGGCACCTAAAGCTTCTGAAGAAGTGAAAGTTGAGAAGCCAGAATCTAAACCTCAAAAGAAAACTGAAACTTCCAAAGGGAAAAAAAAGAATTGAAATATATCTAAAACTTTTTAATTAATTTTATTTTTAACTTTTTAAATTTTTAACTTATGAAAACGTATAGCTTAAAGTTTTCTGTCACAGAAACACACACTCTTGAACTTAAAAAAAAACCTACAAAAAAACAACTCGATACACTTAGAAAGATGAGTACTGGAGAAATGTTAGCAGATAGTGTACGTGCTGAATTATCTGATCTGATATATTTAGAACTTGAGCATAGTGTAGAAGATGTTACCCCTGAAAAATATCATTGGTTTGAACTTTGTGAAGGTGATGAAAAAACTTTAACTTATAAAGGATAAAACAAAAGTCCTGTGGCGGAATTGGTAGACGCACCGAAAGGTAGGAACGGTATGGAACCCGATTAAATAATCCTAATTACAGGTTCAAATCCTGTCAGGACCACAAATTAATAAATATGAAAAATAAGATATTAACATTAATTTTCTTTTCATTAGGAGTTTTATGTTTTTATATTTTTGCATGTCAAATTGAATATGATAATTATTTCATTACAAGTTTATGGCTGCATATTTCTCAATTTTTCTTTTTTGGAGCCATATATTATTTTCATTTAACCTTTAAAGAAAATAAAAATCATGATAAAGAAAAATAATTTTATTTCTTCAGAAAATTATTTTAAAATTTCTTTTGAAAAAATTTGGAATTCTGAAGAAGGTTTACTACTTTTGTTACTACAAATTTGAATCATTAAAATTATAGCATTATGGAAGAGTTAATTAAAATCAAATCTGAAAACGGTATACAACTGACAGATCGAGAATTGGCTGTCAGATGGTGGGGGAGACGTTCTGAAGAAGAAAAGAAAGTTCTTTTAGAAACATATTTACCTTCTTATGAAATAAGCAGTGTAACCTATGAAACTATGTATTGGATCTGGTTGAAGCAACAAAAATTATAATTTTTCAAACGAACTATATTATTTAATTTTTAAAAACAACAATTATGGAAACCACAAATCTCGGTAATCAATTTGATACACTTCTTGGTGATATCAGCAAAGAAACACGTTCAGACATGATCCAGATCGACATCAGAAACATTGATGTCAACTGGGAAGAAAATGTTCGTCAGATTTATAACAACATTGAAGCATTATCAGAATCCATCAAGGAGCATGGATTGAAAGAGCCTCTGAAGTTGTCTCGCATCAAAGGGACCGACAGGTATCTTTTGGTGGATGGTCACAGAAGATACAAAGCAATCATGTTTCTTTTGGAGCAGGGGGTTCCAGTTTCCAGGGTGAAAGCTATTCTTGTGAACAATTCCCCAGAAGTTCGTCTTTCAGAGATGATCATCACAGGAGTTCAAAAGCAACCTTTGCATCCTGTAGAACAAGCTGAAGCTTTCTTAAGACTGCAGAAATATGGATGGGATGTTAAGAAGATTGCATCTATGCTTTCTGAAGATGGCAAAAACAGGACGAACCTTGTATACCGCTACTTGAAACTTGCCAATGCTCCTGAAGCGATCAAACAGAGATGTTTGAAGGGTGAGATTTCCCACGACACTGTTATCAAAATTATTGAGGATACTGGAGCCGATTATGAAAAGGTTGTGGAGACAGTTGAAGATGCTGTTGCTGCCAACACCATTGTCACAGAGACTGGTGAGAAGGTCGTGAAGAAAGTTAAAACTCGTCAAGTGGAAGCTATTGTAAAACCAAAGAAAGCTGGTTTTATGGAGAAGCTCCGTTTGGCTTCTGATGAATTCTTCAACGAAGGAGAAGAAAACGACATCCTGGAGGAATTCATCAAGCTGGATAACACTGAAGCTTCTACAGAAGATATCAAAGCGTTCTTTAGAAATATTACTAGGAAATCCTAATTGTTGTTACCTGAACCCTCTTAGGAGGGTTCTTTTTAAATTGTATTTCTATGGAACGCAAAATAAAATACTTTGGAATACTTGTAGTATTTCTATTGATACTTCAAATGCCAATTTTTTATAAAATTTCTAAGCTCCAATTAGGCTTCTGGATCGATTTGATAAGCTATCTATCATTAGCTTGTCATATGGCGATTTTTGCTATGGTTGCTATCGAGATAATAAAAAAAGAATTGGAACTTTAAAAAATAATTTAAAACAAATCCTTTTATTTTCATTTGAAAGTATATATATTTGTGGAATAAAATTTTTATAATATGAACCCTCCAAAGAAAAATTTACCAGATTCTTTAAAAAAATATTCCGAAGATTATTCTGAAGATGATCTGGATATATTCCTTCTATCTTTTATAGATGAGGATTATGAATTCAAAACCAGTAATGCCAATGATCCTGATATCTGGGATGGATTCAGTTACCCCGAAGAAGAATACTTTCTTCCTATGGAACCTTCAAACATTCAAGATAGCACAATACAGGTCAACCAAAGACCACTTTAAACCACATTTATTTTTAATACTTTCAAATGAAAATTGCAATTTTTATTTTAGCACTCGGTATTTTCTTGGGAAGCTGCACAACTTGCAAAGAAAAATGCTGTACCGAAAAGGAAAAGCAGGACTCTACCAAAGTTGCTGTAGATACAGTTGTCGTTGACACTGTTTCCAAAGACTCAGCTAAGTAATTTTAAGTTAAGCTTAACTCTGGCTTCTGAAGAAATTTCAGAAGCCTTTTTTTATTCTAAATTAATTTCCAACTTAATTAATTTTATTTGGCTTTCTTAAGAAACCACAAAACTTTCTTTGGGGTATTTCCCCTACAGTATATATTAAAAGTGTATGTGTTCTATATTATTCAATATAATATTCTTCTTTAGTTAATACTTTTGAGATTCTTTATATCTATATTATGAAACTCAAAAGTATTGATCTAAACAGTCTAAAACGAAGTAGTGATGGGGCTTTCAGCCTATTCTATGCTTTTTATATTAATTTTTAGCATTTTTTACAAAAAAAACAGGTGGACAACTTATGTTATTCACCTGTTTGCGGTCGAGCCATTTATTTTAGATTTAAGACACTTTTATTTCTTAGGCTTGGTCTTAGTCCCACTTGGCTTAGTTTTTTCCTCCTGTCCAGCTTCAGGTTCATTCTGAAGGGATGTAGATTTGTCCAAGTAATTAAAAATTTGTTTTCTTTTGGATTTGATAAAGCTTGTGAGGATGGAATCAGATTTTCCATTGATGGCTGAGAAGTTCTCAAGGATTGATATGATGTATTCGGTCATAATATAGATGACCAGGATATTGTGTAGGGTATAGAAGAAGTACTCAGTAATTTCCGAAAGAACATCTGGGTTGTCAACATAAGAAAGATAGAAGCTGTTGGTAACGAGTAATAGTCCAAGCCAAACAAAAATTTTAAGTCCGAATCTACTAAACTTTCTGCTGACGATTGGAATTCCTTTTACTACACTGGCACAAAGTCCTGTTATTAGTTCTAGGATTGCTGCAAAAATAAATCCAACGATAGCCATTGAAGATAGTCCAAGCCAAATTTCCAACGTAGCAAAGATGGAAAAGCTAAGGATCGAGAATGGGAGTGTGAATAGAAGTAACTTTGGGTGGACAAGAGAGTTAAAGAAGTCCGAAAGGTTTGCAAAGCCAAATTGGTGGACAAACAGATCGAGCTGGGATTCAATAATGGAGATGAGTGGTTTCATATTTTTTATAAATAAATATTCAATAAATATGATAGCAGTCAAGAATTTATGGGCTGTCCAAAAGAAAAAAAGGGTAATATCCTGAAGACATTACCCTTGGTTAGTTTAAGGTGGACAACTTAGAATAGATCTGCGTTTGAATATAAAAGTTCCGAGTCTTCTTTAGAAGGTTCAACAATTACAAAAGTGTCCAAGATTTTTTCAGAGATTTTTTTGATGAATGCTTCGACTGTTGTGAAGTAGATCTTTGATCCATTATGATTAGAGCATTCAATATGGATTCCATTATCTTTGTACAGTATTACGAATGAGCTTATCTCCCTGTCCAAGTAAAGAGGTTCTCCTCCATTAGTCCCTTGAACTTTGTGGAACAAGTTATTTTTTAAATCTTCTGGCGTGTCCAGAAATACATTCAAGGGGGTACCTTTAGGATTTCTGTAGCCTTGTTGATGTACATAGTATAAGAAATCAATAACTTCACAATACGATTGATAGATCACTTCCTTCTTATAATTTTCCAAAGAAAGTTTATAATTTCTTTCGATGGTTTTTTGTTCCTTAAGAGTGTCAAAATAATTTTGATAATTCATGTTGATTAAGTTTTAAGATTAATGTTTACATCCTGCAGCGGACATAATCATAAATAATGTTACAAAAAGTATTAATTGGAACCATCTGACTCTTCTTGCGAATATAGTTTCAAGTCCATAGCAGATTGAAAATCCGAAGCAGAATAAGGCTACTATTTCTCTAAATATAGGTTGGTCGCTGACTGCATCATAAATATCGAAAGCCCATACAAAGCTGATTGCCCACCAAAAGATTGCTGTTATAACTTTGAAAACGAACATAGCTTTAAATTTTAATAGTGAAATGATAGTAAAAATACAAAAGAAATTTCAAACTTCCAAAGAAATTCAAAATTTCTTTTGGAAGTCCAATGTTAAAGATGAACAAAATTCTTGCAGTAGACGAAAAAAACCAAGTTTTTTATGCAGACTGAATCTGCTCTGTTGAGAGCTTGTTCAAGGTTATTATCGATAACTGCTTGAACAAAGCTTCCACCTAACAGAACTTTATCTCTTGTCATCATAATGGTTGCAGCAATATGGCAAACATGGTATTCATCTTCTCCAATTGGCGCAGGTATGCCATTATAAAATTGTCCGAAAGCTTTTTCAGCTAATATATAATATTTTTCCATAATAAAGTTATTTTTGTACAATAAATCGATCAACTTTAGAAATTAGTTTTGAATTTATCATTCAACTGGTCGAAAAGGTCGTTGATTTTATCAACTTCTTTTTGGTAGTAATCTTTCAACTCTTGGTGTTCAGCTTTGTCCATCTCATAGATATAAGTGTTCCTTAGAGTCAAAGTATTTGCCGTTAGGAGAACGAATTGTTCTTCTGTTAATTTGAAATTTTTCATAGTCTTTAAAGTTTTAATAGTAATTTAAATATTGTTCTTAGATTCCAACCATTTTGAATATTCAAAATCTATGATGTCTTGCTTAACCTCATACACATTGTCATTGTAACGGTACAAATCATCTTCTTCTGACCAATAAATCAAGTCCAAAAATTCTTGTTCCACATAAGTTACGTTATATGTCCCATCGGCATAAACCTTTGCTGTTCCGTATACCTCACAGCTATCTTCATCAAACTCGGTTTCGGCATCCAAACCATATTCTCTACAGAGTATAGCCAAATCTTCAAGATTAGGTGTCCACTTAGTCATATACCTTATTGAAAATTCTGTCCCATCAGCTATTTCATTTGGTTCATCTTTAACGATAAAACAGAAGTAACCATTTTTTATATTCTCGCTGTGTATGGCTTGACCTTCATTGTATCTTTCTTCTGTGTAAGCAGCTTTGTTAATAGCATTGGTCAAAGCTTCGATTTTGTCCGAACTTCCTTTGAAAGAAGTAAAGTTGTTGCACCAATTCGGCATAAGTTTAAAGTTTTAATAGTGATTTAAAAATAAGAGCGTAAGCGATTAAAATTGTCCAACAAAAATACAAAAGAAATCTTGAACTTCCAAATGAAATCCAAGATTTCTTTTGTGTAAACCCAAAATTTTTATTTTGAAATAATTTTATTTGTTTCTTTCGATTTCGGCATCGTACAGAACTTGCCATCTCAAAGGAATGTTTTTAATACAGACAAATTCCTCATCCTCCTCAAGTTGCATCTTATTATTCATTAACTCAATCAGCGAGGTGTAATGATAGACAATGTCCAAACTCTCCTTCGGACAATTATTCTTTGTGTCCCAAGCGACAAAATCTTCTCTGAGGATGTTTGGCAGTTCTATTGGGGGAAACATATTATGCCAATTCTCTTTTACACAATAATCGCTGTCCATATCAAGCAAATGTTCAATGTCATTAGTTGCATAATGCATTCTATTATATTCATCCATGTTCAAGTGAATCGAAATTCCCGAAAGTGTTTCGGCAGAACTATTGTGAATGATAGCGTGTAATTCACTCAACACTTTCTTTGCACAATCCATTCGGTTTTGGATTTCAAGCAATTTGATTTCAAGAAGCACCATCTGTGCTAATACTTCTTTAGAGTGTACATCTTTGTTTGCATTTGGATTGGCAATCAACTCTCTGAGTTCTTTAAATTCTTTTAGCATAATCTTTAAGTTTTAATAGTGAATAAGTGATTTAAAATTGTCCAACAAAAATACAAAAGAAAGTTGACATTTCCAAGAGAAGCATCAACTTTCTTTTGAAATAATATTATTTTTTTTCTGTTCCGTATTCTTCAATATAATACGCCACATCATTCCAAGTTATGCCATAACTTGCATCATGATGCTTAATCATATCCTCCAAAGCCTCTTGCGCTGCTTCTTTGTCTATGGTGTATGCCGAATCGTTATATTCTATAAAATCCTGCACAGACCACTTGATGGATTCTTTTTTGTACTGCTGAAATTCAGCCAGTAATTGCTCATACATTTCTTTGTAATTTTCCATAGCTGTTATAGTTTAATAAATGTTTAATAATTCTTTTTCTACTGCATTGTAAAAGTTGATTTGGTTTACATTGTGCTTGTCTCCGTTAAACTTTTTTAGGTCTATCAAATACTTTCTTATCTGTCTTAAAAATTTCTCATTAGATTTGAAAGCATGCTTCTCTACCTCTATGAATTCTAAGACTCTTTTTTTAGTCGCATAATAAGTTACCTTTCTCATAGCTGTTATAATTTAAAGTGATTAAAACCAATCCAACTCAAGTAGTGAGATTTTACCCTCTAATATGCCTTGCATTGTCTCTTTGCTAACAATCGCATTTACCCAACCACCGCAGGTTTCTGTGATGTCAAATTTGTCCTCAGACATTCTGTAAACATCACGAGTAATCAACCCGAATTTCCAATCAATAGAATGTCCAATTGGCAAGTTCATAATTTTTTCCATAGCTGTCATAATAGTATAAATTTTAATTGTGAATTAATTGTAGTACAAAAATAGAAAATACTTTTCACATTTCATAATTTATTTTGAAATTTCTTTTGTAATAATTACTTTTTCAATAAATTTCCCATGTACGAAAATATCCCCCAATCCAACTTCATCTGTTGACAATACGGTTGCCAAGCAATATTCTAAGATTTCTTGTCTGTGTTCTCTTGCAATATCATCCTGCTCACCTTTCAAGCGATAAACAAACTCTCTTGGTTCATCTGCATCATTTTCAAATGCGTGAATCAGTTTTGTGTTGACATCATAAAAGATATCAAAGGTGTTGTCATTGGTAGTGTTGTCAGCCAATTCAATTTGCTCTAAAAATAATTCTAACATAGCTGTAAGTGTTTAAATAGTGAATTAAAGATAGTGTAAAATTACAAAAGAAATCTCGAACTTCCAAATGAAATCCGAAATTTCTTTTGAAATAAATTAAAATACTTTTGAGTAATCTTCTTTGTTAAAGAGTTTTATAATATCTCTCAATACATCTGTATAATTCTCAAGAGGAATGTTTATACTAAATTCAACGTAACCATGCCCAGTACCATCCCCTAAAAAGTTTTTATCTGCTTTTGAGGTTTCTTTATACTTTTCATATAACTCTCCTAAGCTAATAAATTGAGTGCTTTCTCTATAACCTAATACTTTCATTTTAAACTTAACAGAATCCTTTGTAGCGTAAAATGAAGGCACTTCATATCTTTGACCTATTTTGCCTAAATGAATAGTGCAATAGGAATTGTAGTCGTGTACTTCAACATTTATTCTAAATACATTTGAGAGGTCATTTGCTAATGTTTTTGCAAATGCTTTGTTTCTTTTAACGTTATCAATTTCGGTTCTTTCAGAATCCAACATTGCTTGAAGAAATAAGTTTTCCATAATAGTATAAATTTTAATAGTGAATTAAAGATAGTGTAAAATTACAAAAGAAATCTTGAACTTCCAAATAAAATTCAAGATTTCTTTTGTGTAAACCCAAAATTTTTATTTTGAAATAATTTAAAATACTTTGGCGTATCTATTTAATTTAAACAATGATAGAATATCCTTTAGAACATCATCATAATTCTGAAGGGGAATTTGTATTCTAAACGTAACGTTACCATGCCCACTTTTCTCATTTAAGAAATTATTATCTGCTGTAGCTGAATCTTTATATTTCTCATATAAATCTCCTAACAGCCTTCCAAAAAGTTGCGACTCACCTCTATACCCCAATACATTCATATTGAATATGACACCATCTTTTTTAGCAATAAAGTATGGGCAATTAAATCTTTGACTCATTGTTCCAACATAAATTTGTGAAGAATCAATAGAATCACTGATTTGCAAATTTATTTGAAATACTTTCGAAAGGTCATTTGCTAATTTTCTTGCGAAATCTTTGTTTGCTTTAATGTTATCAATTTCAGTTCTTTCAGAAATTGGCATTGCTTGAAGAAATAAGTTTTCCATAATAGTATAAATTTTAATAGTGAAATAAATAGAATGTAAAATTACAAAAGAAACTCCAAACTTCCAAATAAAATTCAGAGTTTCTTTTGTGTAAACCCAAAATTTTTATTTTGAAATAATTTAAAAGTTACATTTCACGAACCCATTCATCAGCATCATCATTTGAGATTCCGAATTTTCTACAGAGAATATCCACAATTATATCTTGTGTAATAAACTCTTCTTCGTCATCAGTATCCATACAATTTCTTACAATGCCTTCTTCTACAAGAGAGTCAACAATTTCAATAGCCAAATCTCTAACGTAATCCAAATCTTTCGGGAAGTTAATCGTTTCCATAATCTTAATGTTTAAATAGTGAAATAATTTAATTGTAGTACAAAAATAGAAAATACTTTTCACATTTCATAATTTCTTTTGAAATAATTTTATTACATTAACGAATTCCTTTATTCCATCGACCTCGGAATAATCTGCCATTTTCTTTATCATTATTATTATAAGCATAAAACAAATCACCATAATGTGATGTAGATAATAAATCTACATTATCATAAACGGATAAATCCACCTCTTTTTCAGGGTAATACCAATCGGTATTATTTTTTAACCAACCCCAACATTCGATAGTTATTTTACCATTTTCCATAAAATCAGAAAAACTTTGCATAAAATAAATTTTAATAAGTGAATTAAATATTTGACCCTACAAAGATATGCAAAGCAATTCACATTTCCAAATGAAATCCAAGATTTCTTTTGAAATAATTTTCAATAAATTTCATCTAAGTCGATTCCGTGAGTTTCATACCACCATTCTTTTGACTTATTAGAATGTTTATCCTTTAATCTGTTATATCGTTCCAAAATTTTGTTTTGGCGTTCAATTTCATTATTAAAAAACTCATGTTCTAATACTTCTCTACACTTGTATATTTCACGAAGTATTTTACGTAAAACATAACCTTGTTTTAGATTAGAGGGTATATAACCACTTTCTATAATTTTTAGAGCCGTATCTTTGAGTGTTTCAACTTTATCTATTTTTTTACCATTGACAAACATTTCAAGTCTTTCAAGCCCAAATCCAACATCAATACAATTATCAAGTGGGTTGACAATATTACCAATTTCAATACCATCAACAAAAAATTCTGTACAATAACCTCCTATTTCACCATCGCTCCAATGACAGTTTTCATCGTCTACTATTACATCCTCAATGCCCAGTTGATTATAATATCCAAGCCACTCTTTTCTGTCACTATGAATTGTAACATAATCGGGTGTAATACCTATTTTTTTTAAGAATGTAACCCAAAAGATAATAGTATCTTCAATAGACATCTCTCTGAATGAGAATAACCCAATCATATTAAAATAGAGCAAATGGGATAAATCGCCTATTTCTTCAAAGTCATTCATTCGAATACAAGCTTGAACATTTGAAACAGTATTTTTATATTCGCTATCTTTGAATTGACATTTGAATTTTTGCATTCCTGCAGGGCAAAACAAAGTTGTATTGTCATAAGGATTTACTTTGTTTTCAATGCTAAAGAAGATATTTTTTTCTTCGCAAAATTTTTGGTATTCTTCAATAATATTCATAAAATAAAATTTAATAAGTGAATTAAATATTTGACCCTACAAAGATATGCAAAGCAATTCACATTTCCAAAAGAAATGCAAAATTATTTCAAAAGAATTTTAAATTCTTCCTCTGAAGTATTTAAGTTCCTCGTTATAGTTTATTTTCTTTCTAACGAAGTTTAAAATACTTTCCTTTGTAAGTTGCCCACTTGCATCACAAAGTGGATAATTTTGCGTTCTGATGATTTCAGAAGCTGGATATGGGTTGCCTTGATGATTTATGAATGCTGGCAGAAACGTTGACATTTCCAACCTGATAAAACTATTAAGCTTGACACCAGAAAACTTTTCATTTGCTTCCCAGATTGTTACAGCTGCTTTGGCTTGTTCAACATAATTCATTTGAAGCAACTCTTCTTTAGAAACCTTTAAAAGTTCTCTTGCGTGATCACCAAACATTATAAGTCCAGCAAAGCCACCACCATCAGCTTTTGGATCCATACCAGATTCACCCCACATTATAAGCAAACAGAATTTCCAATCCAATTTTCTGGCATCACCAAAAGATTTCAATACTTTGACAAACTCTTCCCTTTCAACATCAGGAACCTTGCAAAGCAACTCTTTGACATCTGAGTGTTCAATTTCAATGGGAAGAGGTACCTTTATTGAATGCGCATAATTTTTTGGCGCAGCAGCGATCAATGTAATACATAAAAAAATAGAAGTAAAAATTGTTTTCATAATAAAATTGTTTTAAATAAAAAAACCCTTGGGCTCACTACTTCCCAAGGGCAATTCACTATTAAACTATAAGAACTTTTTCTTTGGGAACTTATGAGTTATTCCCAGGAGCATTTTTGTTTTCGATTGTATTTTTTAGCGTTCTTATGGACTTTTTTAATCGCATAAAACCCATGCGGATGCTTCTCCAGATAGACTTCTCTTGCACCAGAACCGCAAGCTTTCTCAAGAATTTTATTTGATTTTTTCATAAGTGGCTGTATATCATATTATAAATAGTATCCAACTATATAAAAAGTGTATCACCAACTTTGGTGCCAGAAAATAATCTGGCTTCAGAAACTATAAATTTTCTAAATTGGGTGCTTTGCATATAGTTAAATCTGATGTCATCTTTTATTTTTGTGAGGGGTCTTCTTGTGTCCTCTTTAGTAGATTCAGATATTTGTTCTTTGGATTCAAGGAACCCGAACAAGTACAACTTGTCATCCTTCTTTTGTAGTCCAACCCCGATATTTTCATAAGGGTCCTTCCAATTGGAGTCCTCAGAAGCTTTCTTAGGAAACATAATCTTCTGAAGAATTTCTTGTCTAGCTTCTTCATAAACCTGCTCTTCAAAAGAAAGGTTTGAAAGTGTATTGATGTCATGTCCAATGCATTCATAGACATTCTTCTTGATATCTATAAGGTATTGTGCTGATTCTCCTTTGGAGTTGGTGTATTCCATACAGATGCATCTTACATCTTCGGTCAACTCATTCCAGCGATTTGAAACTTCTGTTACTTGCATAATAAATATTTTAATTGCAAATGTACAACTTTATTTTTTAAAAAAGAAGGGTTCAAAGGAAAAAATTTTAATTTTCTTAAGAACCCTCCGAAAACTCAAAATTATACTAATACCTAAAGTACAAAACAAGGTACTGAAACTATATGTCCAGCTTCATTTCTTACAACAGCTGGATGTCCAGTTGCAGGTGCAAGACAATCAGTTCTCCCTTGAAGCTTTGCAGCTGTCAGAACCACTGCTGAAACTATAAAGAAAGTTCCCTCTGCTGAATCGGGCAGGTCTTGAACTGTCCCAAACACTTGGGAACAAATTCCGTTTTCTATTTCAGAGAATGTCGCAGAAACTCTTGCAACAGTCCCAGATTTTACAAATACTGTCCCATCGTTGAAAACGATATCGTGTGGGGTGCAATTGATGAATGTAGCAGTCATAGTAGTAAAGATTTAAATGTTAATAAAATTTTTCAATGCTGCTTTGCCTGCAATGGGTTTAGTGTGAAAAAATACGGGCTTTAGGGTTTCCCACTCCCTTTTTTTTTATTTTATAAACAAAATCCCGATTTTTTCTTTGACTTCTTTATATTCACGAAATAGTCTTTTTAGTTTTAAAAAATAAATTGGTGGCGTATTAATTATTTCACGCCTTAACTCCCAATATCTATCAATTAGTTTATCCATTCAATTTTCTTTTTGCTTCAAACAAATCAAACATTTGCTCTCCAGTTAGCGATAATGTAATCCTGCAGCCATCTGTATGAGTGCCTGTTATTTCATCTTCCCTCTGCACTCAGTTGTAATACTAAATAATGCTTGTATTTCTACACACTATTCATTAGAAGGTTTTCGTTTTATACCTCATAGATTACAACTGCTCACCCTTGGGAACTGATTAACTTACATACTCAAGGTTGTCATCCTTGTACTGTTCCTGAAGACTTTACAGGTTTCACATTATGTAATTCATTCTGACTTGTGTAACAGTCTTATTAATCAGGTAGTTTCACATCTTAATAAGACATTCACTACTTTAAGTGAGTTGTGGTGCATTAAAAAGAGCAGTTTGTCTACATGCTCAGATATACGCAGAATATCAATGCCTTTCTATGTTCTTTAATAAATTATTGCGCATTAAAATTGCAGAACCTAATCTTTCAATTTTAGTGTGAAAAAAAAGGGGGCAAATGCCAAAGGGAAATCGCCCCCCACTTCACTAATTAAAACACTATATGGATGGAACTAAATTGCTTTTTAATACCTCTTGGATTCTTTCAACAACTTCCTTAGAATTTCCTCCAACATTCCAATGGGTTATTTTTGTTTTGGCTGTACCCTCTCTGCCAAGATAATTTTTGCCGTTCTTCCAATTATAGATGGTGGCAACAGTACCATCTTCGAATTGAATATACCATTCAGCATCGGTCTTATATCCCTCGTCTGATTGTGGTTTTCCGAAAATCTTTTTAAGTAAGCTGTACTCCGCATCAATGTAACCTTGAAAATGAGTTCCATTGACATCAATGTTTGACTTATTGTGTGTTACGAATTTCATAAGAAAATAAAATTTAATAGTGAGTGAATTAAACGACCTTACAAAGATACAACTTACATTTGGCATTTCAAAATTTTTCTTTAGAAAAAAACAAGGGCTTCAAAACTTTTTTTGCTTTCTAATGAAGCCCTTGTATATTTTACCAAGAAGAATGGTATTCAAAAGAAACTTCATAGTCATTCTCAAAGACACCCTCTATAGCTTCTGAAAGCATTTTTATTGTGTCTGCAACATCTTCGTAATAGTACGCTTTATACTCTGTATCACCGAAGAAGAAACCTGCGTGTGTGGGCAAATTTTCCTGACTGAAAGCATTATCTTTCTTTTCTAACACTTGCTCACAAAGGGCAATAAGTTTTTTTAGTTGGGTAATGGTTACTTCGTAAACTCCACAATCATCTTCGCCATCTTGAACGTTATCTACGAACCATTTGTGGATATGGTTTGCTTTGCGCCAGTATGCAGCACTTTCATGAATTTCCGAAATCATTTTTGGTTTAATGTTAATGACATTGCCATTAACTTTGATTTCAACAGAAGCTTCAACATTACGGTGGTCATAATGCGCACCGATGTAAATCTTCTTTGTCAGATACATATCAAGTCCCATAATCTTTAAAGTTTTAAAATAGTGAATAAAATAATTGTACAACAAAATTACAAAAGAAAGTTGACATTTCCAAGAGAAGCATCAACTTTCTTTTGAAATAATTAAAATTTAACAATCCATATCATTTACTTGGTTTCTAAAATACTCTGTGATGTCTATTAAGGCATCCACCAATTCTTCTTCAGACATCAATGCGAATTCTTTCGCATCTTCAACTGTTTCGATTTCGTCTGAAGAAAAATCAAAAATTGCTTCAATAAGTTTCTTTCTCATAATAAAGTTTTAAAATAGTGAATGAAATAAAATAATTGTCCTACAAAAATAGAAAATACTTTTGGCATTTCCAAATTTTCTTTTGAAAGAATTACAAATAATATTCAGTAATCAAATTGGTAGCGGTTTCTTCTATGTAAATATCGCTCATTGTATCTGTTGTATTGTACCAATAGTCATCATCATCGGTTTTGAGAAACCCTTGCACTATATCATTGTTATAGATTTCAGTAGCAATCTGTTCAATTGCTTCAACTGAAGCAATATTATCTAACGGCATTTCTTGATTAGATCTTGTAACTCTAATTCTTTCCCAGGTTCTTGCAACATGAACCAATACATAATTGAAAATTGTCCTATTCATAAATTTGGATTTTTGCAGGTTTATAACCATAGTTCATTACTATCAAGCCAATTTCATTGTCAGCTTCCTTTTCAGTCAAAGGAACTCTGTTCAACTTGATGTTCTTATAAAACAAATTAAATGTTTTCATACAGTATTTATTCTTATGAGTTCTGTTTTAATAACAGAAGCAAGGTTATTAAGTTGTAAGACAACATCTAAAGGGTAATATTTATAAACGGCTTCACAAGATAAGGTTTCAAAAACATCGCCACTATAAATTTTTTCTTCTAATTCGTAATCTGTATCGACATACATTTCTCTCCCCTCTAAGAGTTTAATAACTCCTTCCAACAATACATCTTTTGGAATTTCTGTTATTGAAATAACAGAAAAGCTTTCATTGGTAAACATAATAGTATAATTTAATAGTGAAATAAATATAATGTAAAATTACAAAAGAAATCTCGAACTTCCAAATGAAATCCAAGATTTCTTTTGAAATAATTTTAATTGTTTTCTATGGTATCTAAGTAAATCATTTCATTGTTGACACAAATATATTCTCTGTTATCGTTTCCAGTATCTGTGTACACCATTATATATCCAACTGGTGTTCCATTGAGAAACAATATAATATCTTCATTATTCTCGTCCAAGTAAGACAGCTGGGCATAGCTTGTGAAATCAAGTGTCAATTCATCTGTGTAAAATTCCATAAGTATGATGTTTAATAGTGAGAAAATTTATTGAAACTCGTAACCAACTTCGGTTACATAAAAATTAGAACCATCGAGGTTGTCATTTCTCATCTTTAACATATATATGTCAAAGTATCCAAAGGTACTTTCCTTTTCGCTGTTGAACATTATGTTCCAATCAGTTATAGTATTTGTCTCGTCATCCTCGTTGACGATTTCAGCTTCAATTTTTTCATCAAAGGCTTTTGACAAACTTTCTGTCAATGTTTTCATATTAAACCTTTGACCAACCAAAGATTCTAAAAAGTCTGCAATTTCTTTTTGCTTTTGAGTGAGAGCCATAGTGATAATGTTTAATAGTGATTTAAAAATAAGAGCGTAAGCGATTAAAATTGTCCAACAAAAATACAAAAGAAAGTTGACATTTCCAAGAGAAGCATCAACTTTCTTTTGAAATAATTTATTTTTCTTTCAAATCTTCATAGGTGGTTATTGAAGCAGTTACTCTTTCTATAAATAAATCTGCCCATTGGTTATCGTCCATCATGCCGATACCTTTTTGGTTTTGGTAATCTGCTAAGTCCTGCTGGATGTCATCAAGAATAGCTTTTAGCGTTTCAAAATTCATGTTCATAATGTAAAATTTTATTAGTGAGTGAAATAATATTTATTCTTCGTTAAACTCTGCATTATGCTCACAATCCGCATAAAAAAGGTCGGGACAATCAGATATTTCTAATGTGTGTTTGCAATACGCACACTCAATTTCATTGTCCATTATATCGTGTAATAGAACCTCCCCACAATTCCCACACGTTACAATGTTAATATTTGCTAACGCTATAACTCTTTTTGATAGTTCAATTTGTTTTTCAACTAATTGTCTTTTTGTTACTTTTGTCATAATTTTTAAAGTTTTATTAGTGAATAAAATAATGTCCAACAAAAATAGAAAATACTTTTGGCATTTCAAAATTTATTTCCAACTTTATTTTGAAAGAATTAAATTTTTTATAGTCCCACTTCCAATGACATAAACGAATAAATCTTCAATGATCGTTTCTTCATCGGTCTCTGTCCTATTCAAGAGAATGAAATTGTTATCATCATCTTGATAGATGAAAGTTCCCTCTGTATCGCCATCGCTTTTCACAGACCAGACTGGGTTTCCTCCCCAGTTTGCTGAAGATCTCTGGACAACTCTTTTATAATGTTTGTCCAAGAACTTCTGTACGTTTTTGTGTAACATAGTTTTAAGTTTAATAGTGAAATAAAATGTCCAAATTCAAATTGAACTTTCTTTTGAAATAATTTTTTAGTACAAATAAACTTTAGTTCCTCGCAGAATTTCTCTGCCACTTTCAATAATAAACAGTTTTGCTTCTTTTAAAGATTTTGCTTTAATCTCTTGTGTGCAAAATGAATCATTAGTGTTTGCTTTGCGTGTCCAAGCTTTGTAAGTTTTCATAATATTAGTTTTATTTGTGAATAATAAGTATAAAGATAAAAAAGAAAGTTGACATTTCCAAGAGAAGCATCAACTTTCTTTTGAAATAATTACAACCAAGTTTTTTTAGTTATTTTCTTTTTTCCATCTACTAATTCCCATCTTTCAAACCACTGACCCCATTCACCCCTGCGAGACCTTGTAATTTCTACAGTATTATCCGTAGCATTGTCCAATAGTCTTTGCAGACTTTTCTTTAGGCTTTCATAAGTGTTAAAATGCCCTTGAGCTAAATGCTCTCCATAAGTTGAGTAATAATATATTAACCCAAGTCTTTCAGCAATATTTCTATTGCTTACTTTCAAACATACATAAGGTTGTCTCATATCTATATAATTTAATAGCGATTAAATTGTCCTACAAAAATAGTAAACACTTTTGGCATTTCCAAATTTTCTTTTGAAATAATTTCAGTTTCAAAAGATTTTTTTTGGTGCCCCTGGATCGATCTCCAGGGGCATTGTCCAAAATCTTACATTGCCCTTACATTGCCACCGACATTGCATCGTACATTGCCTTAGTCACAATGAAGCTATTGTCCGACTGATTTTTAGGAACTTTTTTCAAGTTCAACCCTAAGACTTGTTTTTCTTGCAAGAACGTCAAATCTGTTTCATCGCCATTTGCGACATCGTAACCTAAAAACGTTTCGGGGAATTGACCACCAAAAGAAGCTAAGTCAAAGACTACAGCTATTTTTTGTCCAATTGACAATGCATACATAGCTGTAGCTATATTGTTATGCTCATTGGTATTTGCATAGCTGAATGTAACATCATAATTGCTATGCTCATTGGCATTGTCCAATTGCTTTTGCATCTTAGTATAGTCATAGAATTGAACATCTGAATGAATGTCCAATAATGACTGGCTATCAGTTTTAAACAAGTTAATGTTCAAATCTGATGTACCATTCAAACGAACAGCAAAGTTCTTATTTTGTGATGCAGACAAAAACTTTGCAGCACTAATTTCGGCATTAAGCCAATCCATAAAAAAGTTTCGGTTAAAAAAGAATAACCAAGTTTTTTTCAGTCTTGCCCAAGTTATTTGGTTAATAACTTGTCCTTCAGTTAACATCATTGCCCTACCTGATTCAACAAGACAAGCTTGTTTGCAGCCTGATGTAGCTTGCGGACAAATATTGAAACCTGACATATCTGCTGCTGCAAGATACATTACTAAGGTATTGTAATCTTTTTTCTCGCCTTTGACAATCTTAGCTGAACTATTTACGCCAGCAAGATACGACAAACCTGTCATTTTTGTAGCCTTTGAACGGTTGACAAATTTTTTGCTTTCAACGTTTCGAAGCATTGTAATTACTTCTTTCATTTTTGAAAGATAGTCTGACTTAGATGCAGACACTTCTGCTACAGCACCTGCAATTTTTTTAAGGAAAGCTTTCATAGTGTATGAAATTTAATAGTGAAACAATAATAAGTACAAAGATAGTAAAAGATATTAGAACTACAAATAATTTCAAAAGAAAATTTAAAATATTTTTTGTAGTCGTAACTACCTTTGCAAATATCTTGAGACAAAGATATAACAAGTTTTTCAAATAAAAAAATTTATTTTTACCTCAAAAGAACTTTTTTAATTTCCAAATTTTTTAACAATTTTAACTAAAAAAAATTCTGGCATTGTAATATACGAAAACACGCTGGCAACGAAATATACGAAGATTTCAATCTGTTGCAGGTCTGGATTAATCCTACCTTCGAACTTCGTCTCAGAGATATGCACTATCAATTAGCTGTTACAAAAGTATGCATAATAGCTGGCATTACAAAATATTTTTAGTTAAATTTTTAAATTATTTTAAAATAATTTTCAAAGGAAAGATCTTTGTTTCTTTTGAACCCAGATTTGCCTCTATTCGCTTAAAATTTGCCATCTGAGACACTTTCACTCCAGTCTGGATTAATACCTCGATCCAAATGTAAAAACGTCTCAGATCGAATATACGACAAGCTGGTATAAGGAATAAAAAAACCCCTTTCGGGGTTCAGAAGTTATTTTGATATCTTTATTTGTCTGTCATAAAGATAATCTTTATAAACAGCATATACATTGTAATCTTGCTCTTCTCTAACGAAGATTAACTTTTCATCTTCAGCTGGTGTGTAAGATTTTAAAACTTGCTTTGAACTCTTTTTCATAAACATAATTTTTAAAGTTATTATATAAGTTCCCATTTAATTACTGAGTCACTCAGTATGTTTAATATTTGCCCAGCCTCAAATCTGTCAATTACCGCATACTGAATTGTCAAAGTTTCTTTATCTTTACCCAGTAAAGATTCAGAGGTTCTAAAGGTGCTACAAAAACTATTGAATAGTTTTTTGTTGTTTAATTTCATCTGTAGTGTCATAAGTTAAAGTTTTAATAGTGATTTAATGAGTACAAATTACGATATTATTATTGACACTACCAAATTATTTTAGTTAAAATTTTAAAATAATTTTCAAAAGAAAAATCTTTGTTTCTTTTGAACCCAGGTCCAGATTGCCCAGATTGCCCAGATATAACTCTAATGATTAAAATTTTGCCATCTGAGACGCTTTTAGCTATTCAGTAACATCTTAGCCCAGACTGGTATAAAAGTGTCTTAGATCGAAGATTGTCACAAATTATTACTATAATTGGGACAAATTTAATGATCATTCGCAAAAAAAATAGACTACCAAAAGAAAATTATTGATCTACATTTGGTAGTCTATTATACTTATCGCAAAAAAAAAGCTACCATAAAGGTAGCCTTAATTTATCTTACAATGTATGCACTATCTTTGACAAACATTACCTTGAGCGTATCATCACCGCTCCATTGGTAGTTGTCTGGTGTTACAGCAGATGCAGATGCAGTTTCAAAATTTTGCAGCAGAAAATAAGCCACAACAACTAGTACTACTAATATCAGAAAATCTTTCATAAGTGTAAGTTTTAATAGTGAAGTAATTATCTTTGGCTTGATTTAACACAATTGGCTACGCTTGGTGCTTGATGAGCAATCTGTGAAGTTTCAAGTAATAGAACCTCTACAAGCATTCCATTTATGAACATTACAAGTTTTTCTTCATTTTTGGATTTCATTGGTAGTGAATTTAAATGGTAAATTAAATATAGTGTAAAATTACAAAAGAAAGTTGGCATTTCAAAATAAATTACCAACTTTCTTTTGTGTAAACCCAAAATTTTTCTTTTGAAATAATTTAATTTATTCTGACACCATTTTTGAATGTAACTATAAAGCAGTCTCTGAACATTGTTCGTCTGTAGTATGAATGCTTTATATAGGCATCAGCTAAATCTTCTGAAGGAATTAAAACTCTGTAGATTATTTTTCCATCTTTCAGACAAGCAGTCTCAAATTCATAGGCATCAATAACCTGTTCATGAAACTTAGGTTTCTGCATCAGCATTTCTAGGTTTGATGTTGAAGCTATCTGTACTGCATATTGAATTTTATCGGGTACACAAGGAACTGTTTTGTTATCGGTGCTATCAATTGATTGCCCAAAAGAAAAAGTTGCTGTAACGACAAATAATGCGATTAAAATCTTTTTCATAAAGTTTTATTTTGTGTTTGAAGTAATGATTTTTATTATAGCTAAAACGAATGCTGTCCTTTCAGACATTGTTTCTTTCAGTTTAGCAAACGTTCTGTCGAACTCAGATTGATTTTCTTTTGAAATTTCAATCTTATAATTGAGTTTTGATATGTTAACTTTCATTTTTAATAATGAGTGAATTAAATTAGAAAACAAAATTAAAAAAGAAAGTTGGCATTTCAAAATAAATTACCAACTTTCTTTTGAATGAATTTTATACCGCAATTAACCAATCAGTAACACCCCAATTTACTGAACTTGTAACCGAATAACCTTTTCTCCTAAGTCTATCAGCTACGATAGGCATATACATAAATTCCTCTACAGACCAACCAAATGAGGGTGCATCTTTGCAAGTTGTAAAGGTAGTGGTTAAACTATTACCACTTAACCAACCTTCAATTCTGTTCTGTAGTTCAGTAATGAACTGCTCTTTTCTTTCTAATGCTGTCATAAGTTATAAAATTTTAATAGTGAGTGAAATAAAATAAGTGCGTAAGTGATTTAATTGACCTTACAAAGGTAAGGATTAGTTTTATTATTTCAAAAGAAAATTCAAACTTTCTTTCGTATACTTTGAATTTTCTTTTGAAATGTTTTTTTTATCTGTTGATATACTGAATTCTCTGGCTTACTACCAGCATATTGATAAAGAATAATACACAAAAAAGAAGCGAATAAAATGTACCAAATAATATAGCTGCACACATAATGCTAACAGCAGCAGCAGCCGAAAATAAAATGATAACAATAGCTGAAATGAATTGAGTTTTCATAGTAAAAGTTTTTAAAGTGAGTTTAATATTTGCAGTTGGCTGGATGCTACACCCAGAATTTTCATTCAATTATATACCCTTTCATTTTTTTGGCACATTCATTTCCAATTGGAAACATTCCTTGTGTTTCAGCACCTGTCATTTCAAGACATTTTTCATCAGTTATTGATGGATGAACAGCCAACCAATTTGTATTCATATGAACGTATTTTTTATCATTTGCTTTCATTGGTTTGCCACAACAAATGCACTGGTCTTCTGCCTGACCATATTTGTCCAAATTGCTGTCTAACATTGGGGAAACATAGAGTTCCTTTGTAATCTGTTCCATAATAGTAAATTTTTAAAGTGAGTTTAATATTTGCAGTTGGTCGGATACTGCGCCCCGAATGATTATTCTGTAAGTTGTGTTGGCATTTTAAACCAATCTGCTGGCTCATACGAGCCAATTATAATGTCAACACAATTGATTGTCACATAGAACGCATTACAATTGTCCAAATATGGGTCGGAATCAAAAAATTCCAACTTGTATTTGCCGTTATTGGTTTCAATAACATCAACAAACCCATAGGTTCTATTGTATTGAACCATAATGTTTTTTACATACTGCCAATCCGATTGGCTTGCTTTATAATCTGACTTTGCCATAATTATCAATTTTTAATAGTGTCCAACAAAGGTAGTGATTAGTTCTGAATAATCATAATTATTTCAAAAGAAAATTCAAATTATTTTCTAAAGAAAAAATCAGTTCAAGCTTGACATATACGATAGCTTATCCTGGCTGTGTCCAAGTCTGAAATAGACATCAGCTAAGAACAAAAACTTTTGTCTAAGTGCAGACTCACTATGTTCAAAAATTTCAGTCTCAAGTTCAATTGTCTCTGCAATTTCAGCTATCAGTTTCAAAGTTTCTGAAGCTATCTTTAGATCAGAAATTGTCGGCTTGTCCAATAGCCTATTAAATAGATCGAAATTCATTTGAATTATTTTTCTCATATGTATTTTTATTTGTGGGGGGCTTTCGCCCCCCGATGAATAATTATTCTGCTTCTGCTTCGGTTGGTTCAACTGCTGTTGCCAATGAACGTCCAAGTATCAGTTCAACTGCTTTTTTTGCCTCGTTGACTGCCTTGAATATCCACTTAGGCTCACTTTCAAGTTTCGATATCCAACCGTTCAGATATGCTTGAGAGTTTTGAACGTTCATTTGGATGCCTGACAACTCGCAAAGCATTCCTGCGCCTATTTCGGCTATCAGTTCTTCATAGCTGTACTGATGACTACCAAAGCGGTCAAATTGCGCTACACCTTGTCGGTTCAATTTGTCCATGTTACCAGTGCTATGCACCAATTCATGGAATAGGGTTTGATAGTAAGCATCGGAACTTACAAATTGTCCAATACTCGGCATATACAATATGTTAAATTGTGGGCTGTATGCAGCACTATTCGATTCAATGATTTTGGGGCAATTTGCATAGCCTTTCAAGATGCTTTCGCCATTGTCCAAAATTGGGTTGTTTTTCGCTTCGGGAATGTACTTAGACATATCCCAATTTAAATGGTCTATTGAAAATACCACAAACCCTTTTACAGTTGGAAAACTGTATGTCTTTTTTTCGCCATTGCTGTCCAAGATAGGATTGCCATTGGCATCTTTGCATTCCTTTGTTATCGGTGTTACTCGAATAAGGTGCAGACCTTTCGCACCCTTTTTAATTGGGAAAGGTACAGCAGCACCTTTGCTATCGACATAACCGTTACCTTGCTTTTTGTAGCCAAGCTTTTTTGCAGCACCTGCAACTGTAGCATAGTGCGCTTGAACGCCATACATAGATGCATGGAGATTCGCCCAAAATGCATTTGAACCTGTGTATACGCTGTCATAAGCTACATTGCCTACAATAGATGTTATCCAAGGCTTTTGCCATCCGACAATCCCTTGTTTCAAACCGTTAATGAATAGTTCTGTAATCTTAGCTTCAACAGAAGCTTCGACATTAGCATTTTTAGTGTACGCCATAATAGTGAGTTTAAAAGTGAAATAATAAGTACAAAAATATGCAAAAGTTTTGAAACGGCAAAATTTTAAATGTTAAATTTTTAAAATATTTTTTGTAGCCGTAACTACCTTTGCAAATATCTTGAGACAAAGATATAACAAGTTTTTTAATTATTCAAATTTATTTTTACCTCAAAAGAACTTTTTTAAATTCCAAATTTTTTAACAATTTTAACTAAAAAAAATTCTGGCATTGTAATATACAACATATACGACAAATTGTATAATATACGACGTATACGACAAATTGTAATATACGAGATATACGACAGATTATATAATATACGAAGATTTCAATCTGAGGTAGGTTTGGATTAATCCTACCTTCGAATTTACTCTCAGAGATATGCTCTATCAATTAGCTATACAAAGGTATGCATAATAGTTGACATTTCAAAATTATTTCAAAAGAAAATTTAAAATATTTTCAAAATAAAATGATCAAAAAATTTGGATATATCAAATTTCCGCCTGTGCCATTTTCTCTCAAAAGATGACTCTATATATCAAAAGAAAATAAAGTTTCTTCTGAGGGCAAATCTGAGCGTTCTGAGGGGTAAATCTGAGGCTATCTTAGGGTAAATCTGAGGCTATCTGAATCTAAACTGATAGCCAGATTTTGATATACGACATATACGACATATACGAAAAATTGATAGCCAGATTTTGATATACGACAAACTGATATAAGCATAAAAAAAAGTCCCTTATAGGGACTCAAATTCAGAAGGGGTTATACTATAAGCTTCAGGTGAATACCATCCTGCTGTAACGTAATTCCAATTGTAATTTTTAGTTTTTGCGTCAGTATGAATATGTATGCTACCATATTTATTTATTCCGTTAAATATGGCATTAGTGCATTTTACATCTGAGCAATAATAATTACCCTCTTTTTTAATGCTTTCTACATTAACTCTTTGCCCGATTTTAAAATTTGTGTGTTCCATAAGAAGTAAATTTAATAGTGATAAATAATTGACCTTACAAAAGTATACTTTATCTTGATATTATTATAACTTTTTTTACTTTATTTTCAAAAATAAAAAATTTAACTAAATTTATTTGGAAATATCAAATCTCCATTCTGGGGCATTATTTTTCAAAAGTCAACATAGTGTCCAACTGATGACATAAAATGGCTCAAAACCCGGTTTTTGTGGCTTCTGAAGGCATCTGAACGTTCTGAATGCATCTGATAACCCCGATGAATGATATACTAAAAAATTACCTATAGGCAATAAAAAAACCCCGAAAGGGGTTTTTGTTCATTGTGTAAAGTTTTTTATAAATTTTATAGTTCAATTAAAATTGTTTTTCCAACTTCAAACAAATGCTCAAAGCCTTTTTTGTCCATGTCGGTATAAACACCGCAATGAAATGTACTGCCTAATCCGTTACGGCAAATCATAGTGCCGTAGATTATTTTAGAATCTGCACTTACTTCGATGTGAGTTTCTTGTAAGTTTTTAGATTCTTCTGTATCCCAATACTGAGCTAATAAAGCTAATTTTAAATCATTGATAGTTTTCATTGAATAGTAGTGTTTAAAGTGAATTAAATAATTTACCTTACAAAGGTATACTTTGTTTTTATATTATTATAATTTTTTTTGCTTTATTTTCAAAAATAAAAAATTTAACTAAATTTATTTTGAAATATCAAATTTCGATTCTGGGGCATTGTTTTTCCTTAGAAGGTATAAGATGTCCAAATGTCAATAAAATGCTCTCTGAGGGCAAATCTGAGTGTTCTGAATGCATCTGAACGTTCTAATGACATCTGATAACCCCAATAAATGATATACTAAAAAATTACCTATAGGCAATAAAAAAACCCCTTTCGGGGTTTCTGTTTTGATAAATTTAATCGTTTTTGAAGATTTTAGAAAATAATTGGTCAATACCAAATCCTAATACTTGATGTTTTGTACCATTCATTTCAAAATGACATTCAATCTCGATGCCATATATTGTTTTACCTGTACCCACACAAACTAATGTATCGCCAAAATCTGCTTTATTTGGAAGATACAATTCATAGCTTTGACTACCATAATAGCCATCGTGATAGGTGTACCCACCCCCACCAGTTGATAGGGCTAATACTTGCTGGCTGTTACGAATTTTAATTTTTGTTCCATAGTAATTGATATAATAATCAACAGATTTTAAAGATTTTTGCGTTGTCATAATAGTAGTGTTTAAAGTGAATTAAATTATTGACCTTACAAAGGTATACTTTGTTTTTATATTATTATAACTTTTTTTACTTTATTTTCAAAAATAAAAATTTTAACTAAATTTATTTGGAAATATCAAATTTCGATTCTGGGGCATTATTTTTCTTCAGAAGGTATAAGATGTCCAAATGCCAATAAAATGCTTTCTGAGGGCAAATCTGAACGTTCTGAAGGCATCTGAACGTTCTGAAGGTATCTGATAACCCCGATGAATGATATACGACAATTTGATATAGGGACAAAAAAAATCCCCTTTCGGGGACTTTTTTAAAAAAAAGAAATTTCAATTTCTTTTTTTTGTGTTATTAACTCATATCGGCTCTCGCCAACATATTTGCGAGAAACGATATGTTTATTTTTTTGTATGTAAAATGTTCCCTTTATAATTAATACATCGCCCTTTGGCGATGCTTTCCAATGGATAATGTCAGTTACAGTTACTGACACCATTGTTATTTGCCTATTATAAGTTATAGGTACAATAATTCTGTCACCTATGGTGTTTGGGCAATAATCGTACGTTAAGTTAGTTAGGCAGTTGTTTCTAACAATTGTTACCTTTTTCATAATAGTAGTGTTTAAAGTGAATTAAATTAATGACCTTACAAAGGTATACTTTATCTTGATATTATTATAATTTTTTTTGCTTTATTTTCAAAAATAAAAAATTTAACTAAATTTATTTGGAAATATCAAATCTCCATTCTGGGGCATTATTTTTCTTTAGAAGGTATATGACATCCAAAAGATAATAAAATGCACTCAGAGGGCAAATCTGAGTGTTCTGAATGCATCTGAGTGTTCTGAATGCATCTGAGTGTTCTGAATGCATCGGATAACCCCAATAAATGATATACTAAAAAATTACCTATAGGCAATAAAAAAACCCCTTTCGGGGTTTCTGTTATATTGCCCAAACACCACCGCAACCACAATTAGATTCTTCGGGTTCTTTGCGATTCCCACAATCGCAGTATATCAAATCTTCGTAGGCTTTTTCAGCCTCGAATAATGCACTTTCGGTGGCATAGCCTTTGCGAGAATAACCATCCCAACCTTTGAGTTTAGAACTCAATTGCGAGAGGTTTTTTTCCGCTTGTTGCAACTTTGTAAGTTGCGTTGGTTGTGTTGGCATTTTGAACCAATCCTGCTTTAGCAACCAATCCTGATACCATTTAGGGGTATTAGAAAAATTTTCGCCTTTGTACTTTCCGAATTTAAGAATGAAGTTCATAATAGTAGTGTTTAAAGTGAATTAAATTAATGACCTTACAAAGATATACTTTGTTTTTATATTATTATAATTTTTTCTACTTTATTTTCAAAAATAAAAAATTTAACTAAATTTATTTGGAAATATCAAATTTCGATTCTGGAGCATTGTTTTTCCTTAGAAGGTATAAGATGTCCAAATGCCAATAAAATGCTTTCTGAGGGCAAATCTGAGCGTTCTGTAGGCATCTGAGTGTAAATCTGTCCGACATTCAATTGCCCGATAGATAATATGCTACATTGCTTTATGGTATACTAAAAAATGTCCAATGGGCAAAAAAAAAGCCCCTTTCGGGGCTGTTGGTTATTCGTTTACTACAATGGTTTCACCCATTGCTTTCAGCGTATGTATCGCTGAAACTTTGAATTGGCGGAATTTACCGCTTTTCATTTTAGACCTTAATATGTCTTTCGCTTTAGTTAATGCATACCTTGTGTCGGTTTTTTCAGTTTCGCTTTCGGTGACTACAACTTTGTCCCGAACTTGAAACCCGAACACAAAATATTCGTTTGTTGTCGGGTTGAACTTGAACCCATTGTCCAAGATTTCATAGGCAGATTTTTGCCCTTTGCTTCTGTTGTAGGCTGTTTGAACATCTTTAGCAGTGCAGTTTATGTCAGCTTTAGTGCCAATTCCCGAAAGGAATTGAACAACCAATCCTGCAATATGCGTGAAATCTGCATCCGCTTTAAAATGGCGCAAATAATCAGCAATTTTGAATGCTTTTAATAGCTCAACACGAGCCGTTTCAAGCAGCATATCTTTGTCGCTGAAATTTAGCGACATAAGATAATTGAAATCGTCAGATTTAGCCTTTTCAAGGCTGTAACCGACATTTATCAGTTGGTTTTGAACTTCGCCAAGTTCATTTGTGTAGCCATTGATAGCTACAAAACTTGTACCTTTAATTTGGCTTAGTGTAGCCTTAACAGTTTCAAAAGACATTACATTTGTCATAATAGTAGTGTTTAAAGTGAATTAAATAATTGACCTTACAAAGGTCTTATTTTATTTTATATTATTATAATTTTTTCTACTTTATTTTCAAAAATAAAAAATTTAACATAAAAAATTTGGAAATATCAAATTTCGATTCTGAAGCGTTATTTTTCAAAAGTCAACATAGTGTCCAACTAATGACATAAAATGGCTCAAAACCCGGTTTTTGTGGCTTCTGAAGGCATATAAGGTTCTTTAGAAAATCAATATTTTTTCTTTAGAAGGTGTCCGATATACTAAAGTTTTATTATATACGAATGTGTCCAATGTACGTTGTATACGTTATATACGAATGTGTCCAATGTACGCTGTATACGTTATATGCGAATGTGTCCAATGTACGCTGTATACGTTATATACGAAGGTGTCCGATATACTAAAGTTTTATTATATACGAATGTGTCCAATGTACGTTGTATACGTTATATACGAATGTGTCCAATGTACGCTGTATACGTTATATACGAATGTGTCCAATGTACGTTGTATACGTTATATACACAGCTACCTACTATATACGACATATACGCAAGTATGTACAATATACGTTATATACGAAAATTTGCCCATACCATATACAAGATATACAACAACACCTACCATATACGTCATATACGCAGTACCTACTATATACGTTATATACGTAAGTACCTACTATATACGTCATATACGCAGTACCTACCATATACGTTATATACGACAGTACCTACTATATACGTTATATACGAAGCCCCTACCATATACGTTATATACGCAGTACCTACCATATATAACATATACGAAAGTATAGCCCTACCATATACGAAAATATACCCCTACCATATACGAAAATACCCCTCCCCTCCATATACGACATCTCCCCCTACCCATATACGAAACCCCCCTCCTGACCTGTATACGAAATCTGGTCATGGATCAGCCGACCTGCTAAAAAAATTTTTTTCAAAATTTTCAAATTCCCCAAAGAAAGCAATCTTATCTTCCAAAGAAAGCAATCTTATCTTCCAAAGAAAGCAATCCTATCTTCCAAAGAAATTAAAATGTTTCCAAAGAAAGCAAAATGTTTCCAAAGAAAGTAAAATGTTTCCAAAGAAAGTAAAATGTTTCCAAAGAAATTAATCATATTGTCGCAAAAATGTACAATATTTGCGACAGATAAAAACCTGAAATATCGTTGGAATGGGCGATAAATGAAAATATCGTTGCGATGGGTGATATATGAAAATATCGTTGCGATGGGTGATATATGTTTATTTCAAAAATGGGTCAGTGTCAAAAATTTTTTTTTGGTGAAATTTTGGTTTTTGGGGTATATTTATGATAAAATAATGGATAATAGAAAATTATTAGATGAATCGAGAATAAATCAGAGGATGTTTCATTTGATGGAAAGTGGTTTCTTTGGAAAAAAACTTCTTAAGGAGGATGAGAGTCCTTATGATGATAATGATTTAGATAGCATGTCAAACTTAATATTAAGTTGGGATAAGGTTAACATTGATATTGTTTTCACTATGCTTGAGGCTTATCCATTAGTTTTAGAAGAGTTTTTTAAACGTAGTGAATTTGAGGAACTAGAGCCATTTTTAAGGGAAAATCATTTAAGTTTTACTAAAGAAGATTTATATGAGTTTTCGGATGTCTATCATGTAAATATGTTTAACAATAAAGAAATCACTGAGATACCTAAAAGTCTATTAAATTTACCAGAATTAGGTATAATAACTATTGCAAAATGTGGGCTAAAGAGTATACCTGTTGAGATTGGTAAATGTAAAATAAGAGAATTAGATTTGCGTGGAAATGATATTACTGATATACCTGATTCTCTTACAGATATAACTACATTAGACTATTTGGATTTGAGTCATAATAAAATTAGTTATTTGCCAGAATCGATTGGTAATTTGGTAGGATTGTTATATTTGGATGTGAGTAATAATAATCTTCACGATTTGCCTGACAGCATTGTTAAATTAGATAAATTAGAACATTTTGATGTAGAAAATAATTACAGAATAAATTTGCCACGTGAGTATTGGGCGATATTCAATCAGACTATGGAGGATATATTTAGCGATGGGATGAGTTATCAAGAGTTGTTTCATAAGTTTAAGAATAGTGCTATTATGAGGTTTGATTCATTGAGGGATGGTGACAAGCGTAAGATATTGGAGGCGTTGTATGAGTATTGGAATTTGTATAAAAAATAAGTAAAATAATATATGAGAATAATTATTACGGAAGAGCAATATGGTTTTATAACTTCATATAAAAATATTACTGAAAATACTTTATTAAAAAATGTTGTTAGGAGATATGAATCTTTAATAAAGAAAAAGGGTGTTGGTATTTTAGGTAAATTGGAGGAATCTGATTTAGAAAATCCAAATAAATATGAAGACGAAATAAATACAATTATTGAATTATATTATGATTTAGAAGATGCTTATAACTATGATGATGATTTTGATTATAAACAAGGTCAATCTGAGTTATTTTCTAAATTAAAAGATAACATTGTATATAAGATGTGGTTTAATTATAAAAATGCTATGGAGCGTAACAGACCTGATTCTGCGTTATCGTTAGATAGGTTTGCGAATTATTTAAATTCAGGTACGTTATTATTATTTGAAAATAATGAAAGTTACATTATTGGTAAATATTCAAATGGATTTTTTAAACCATCACATTTTGCACCTAAGAGTATAAGAGAGGGTATTGAGATAATAAAGGAATTAATTAAGTATGACAATATAGTTTTTACTGTAACAGATGATTTAAAAGATATGTTAGATAAATTGGGGGCATATTCAAATGATAATCTTGTTATTTCGATGATATTTAGGGATATGCTTGTTAAAAAGCATGTGGTTCTAACGAATCCTTATATAATGGCACAGGTATTAAATGGATTGATGAATAATGAGTATAAAGACATATCAGATTTTGAAAATATAACTTATGAAGATTTAAAATAAATTAATATATGAGTAAGATAATAATAACGGAGGGTCAGTTAAGTTTTCTTTTTGAGGGTGTCAATGAGCAGGGGGAGCTTCGCAGGTTGGTTGAGGAGGTTATAGATAAATTTTCAAAAGAAAACTTATCTGTTGTCAAGAGGGTTAAGAGGCAGATAGATTCGGGTCTTCATTTTGATGGTTATTTTAACAGTGACTATATCAGTTTGGTTGAAATTACAAATGGGGGGTTATATGATTTGTTGGGAGATTTCATCAAGAATTCTTCGGTTAATATAGTTTTTTATGAAGATCAAAACAAGCGTAGGAAGGGGTATTATGATGGTAATGTTAAAATAAAATATAATAAAGATTTTGAGGATAGTTTGGTATATCAGGTTGGGTTTTACGAGAAGGCTGATGATATTAGTTCATCGGAAGCTGAACAGATTCTTAAGAAGGCTATGGGAATTTCCTTTAGGAGTACATTGATTCATGAGTTGCAGCATGCTTATGATGCTTATAGGAGTGGTGGGAAGTATAGATCAGACAGGAGGAGTGTTGCTTATTATAACAAAAGGGGTGAAAAGGATATGAGTGATGAGGAGTATCAAGTATATTTAAGATTACCACATGAGTATTGGGCAAGGTTCAGTGAGACGATGGCGGATATATTTAGAAATAGGATGAGTTTTGAGGATTTGCTTGATAAGTTTAAGAAGAGTGCTATTATGAGGTTTGATTCATTGAGGGATGGTGACAAGCGTAGGATATTGAAGGCGTTGTATGGGTATTGGGATTTGCATAAAAAATAAGTAAAATAATATATGAGAACAATAAATGAGGCATTAGGGGTTCCAGATAACATTTTAAAGTTAGGTGAGCAGTTGTATAATGAGATATTGGATATTATCAAGAATGAGAAAAACTTTGATAATATTATGAAACGTGTGTATACTGTCAGGGGTGGTATTATAGGAGATGTAAACTTTAAGAGTATTGACATATCATTTAATATAGATATTGAATCGAATCCAGGTTATTTTGATGATAATGAGATGTTTTCGTATCGTGGCATGTCATATAAACCTAATGATTATAAAATTGAATCTTCTAAAGATGAAAAAGAATATTTTAAAAAATATGAGCAGAATGATATAAGTATTGATATTATATTAAATTTCAAATTAGATGAGACTTTTGTTGAAGGTTTTAAAAAGTATCTTCCATCTAAATTATATGAGTTTATATCGAGTGATAAATCTGAATTTGTTACAGACTTGACACATGAATTGATGCATGGATATGATTTTTACAAGGCTAATGTAAAAAATATAAAAAGTAAAATGGATTACGATTCAGCCAGAGAATCTATATCAATGGTTAATAGCATCAGACCTTTGGATGAATTATTTTTTATGATGTATTATTTTCACAGTATTGAAAATTCTGTCAGGACATCTGAGTTGGCTGCAGAAATAAAACAAAGTGGTATAAAGCAGGATGAGTTTTTGAAAAAATTTAAAGAGACAACTGTTTACAAGTATATTCAAAGGGTTAAAAGTATTTCTTTTGAAAGTATTATGAAACGTTTGAGTACTGATTCTTACATGCAAATATTTTTTAATACTTTAAAGGCTAATGGGATGTCTGATGATAAATTGGTGAGAATGTCTGATGCAGCAATTGTAGATGCATTCATGAATTGGTTTTATGATATTATAAAGAAGAATAAATCTAGTAGTATGAAAGATTACCTTTTAGGTGATGAGCAAAAACTTTCAGACAAGCAGCAGAAATATTTTGATGATTACATAAGAAATCTTAACAAGCATAAGGATTACAAAGATTTCTTCAAAAGTGAGATAGGCATTCTCAAGAAAAATGCGGATAATCTTCTTAGGAAGATTTCTGGTGTTTACGCATATATACCATTGATGAATTCGGAGCGAGTTGATTTGGATGATCAGGTTCGAATGTTGGCAAAGATGGTTAACAAGGGGGACAGGGGAAGTATTGAGATTGCTTCGCAGATTGCTGATGGCATAGGTATTGATTTTAACAAGTATGTCATAGGAAGGTATTTCAAGAGTTCTTTAGCAGTCAACAAACTTTCTTTGGATGTATCGGGTCTTATCCAGTATTTTAAGAAAAGAAGAAATAATAATATATGAGAACAATAATAATAACGGAGGGTCAGTTTAGGTTTCTTAAGGAGGTTGAGAATATTTCAGATGGGAAATATGAGGCTATATTTGTAGCAGGGTTTGAGACAGGATATGGAACTGATAAGCAGTTACAATATTTTAAAAATGGGTTTGGTGTGAACAGGAATGTTGCTGTTTTCAAGTTTGACATGACACCTTTCAATCAAAAGCAGAGTATTTCGGATGTTTTGGCTTCAAATCCAAAGATACCTGTATTTTTATTTAGTGCTGGTGCTCAGAATGCGGAATTTTTATCTTCAAATGGAAATATAGATCGTAACAAGTTGTATATTATACAGCCTAATGGTACGAGGGATGCTGTTAAGAAAAGTGTTGATGCAGCTGTGAATAATAACGTGCCAGCTAAAAATGTTTTTGTTGGGTCTGCGCCTAATGTTGGGAAGGACATTGTTCAAGGGGCAACACCGACTGTATCAAAAGATCATTTTCAATCTTTGACAGAAGTTGCATCTAAATTTGCTTAAGATAAGATATTTATAAATAAAAAGATGATAAACGAATCAAAATTAAACTCAAAGATGTTTCATTTGATGGAAAGTGGTTTCTTTGGGAAGCAAGTTTTGAATGAGGCTGAAGAGATAAAGCAGGGTGCTTATGGGGATCCGTATCAATATAAGAGGGTTGAAACTCCTGATGGCATCAAATATATGTATGCTAAAAAGGGGAATGACAATTGGGTTGAACAAATTTACAAAGTTGGAATTGATAGTATCAAAAAATTGATATTTCCAAAGGATTTGGAAGGTTCTTCAGAAAAAACAAGTGCTTCTTCAGAAAAAACAAGTGCTTCTTCAGAAAAAACAAGTGCTTCTTCAGAAAAAAAAGATGCTTCTTCAGAAAAAAAGAGTGCTTCTCCAGAAACAAAGGCTTCTTCAGAAAAATCTTCTTTTGCAAGCAAATTTATGAGCAGTGGAACTTACGATGCCATATTTGTAGCAGGTGACAAAACACGTATTCCCATTCCAAGTCAATTACAATATTTTAAGAATGGGTTTGGCAAGGATAGGAATGTTGCAGCATTTGATTCTAATGCAGGTTGTGTTCCATTTGGACACAAACAGACAATTGAGCAAGTGTTGGCTGAAAATCCTAAGATACCTGTATTTTTGTATAGTTTAGGTGCAATATATGTAGACAGGGTTGCTTCAAATGGTAATGCGGATGTTCGAAAGATATTTGTAATTGAGCCTTATTATGGAAGGGGGCAACATGTTAAAGATAATATAGATGTAGCTATTGGTATGGGTGTCAAGCCTAGCCAAATTTATGTTGGAGGATATGCTGATGTAGGATTAGGTGTTGTTAAAGGTGCTACACCTACTAAATCTAATAATCACTCTTTAGCTGTAACAGAAGTTGCTGAAATACATAAGAATGCGTAATTAAAGCATAAGAATGCGTAATTAAAGCATGAAAATACATAAATTAAAGATATTTATAAATAAAAAAAATGATAAACGAATCAAAATTAAACAACAAGATGCTCCATTTGATGGAAAGCGGTTTCTTTGGGAAGGGACTTTTAAAGGAACAAGAAGAAGTGAAACAAGGAGGTCAGGGAGATCCATACCAGTATAAAAAAGTTAAGAATACTGATGGAACTGTGAAATATTTTTATGCTAAAAAGGGTAATACTAATTGGGTTGAACAAAAATATAAAGAAGGTATTGATAGTATTAAAAAATATTATTTTCCAGATGAAGGAAATACTTCTACGGAAACAAAACCTGAAACAAAACCTGAAACAAAACCTGAAACAAAACCTGAAACAAAACCTGAAACAAATGGGCAAGAAGTGATTAAACAAGGAGGTCAGGGTGATCCCTACCAATATAAAAGAGTTCAAAATACAGATGGTAGTGTAAAATATTTTTATGCTAAAAAGGGTGATACTAATTGGACTGAACAAAAAGATCCAACAGGTATTAGTGATATTCAAAAATATTATTTTACAGATGATTTTAAAGGTTCTACTGGAGCAAAAACTGATGCAGGTGTAAAAGATAATACAGGTGTAAAAGATAATACAGGTGTAAAAGATAATACTGCTAATACAAATGCTGAAATGGACAGTAAAGAATTGGCTAGAAGGCAAAAGAGTTTTTATGCTGGGTTATCTAAAATTAGTTTGGCAGCAAATAATTTCACTTATAAAAAGGGTAATTTTGAGATAAATGATATTACAACAAGCACCCCTAGTATACGTTTTAGGGATTATAATGGTAAATATATGGATGAGACTAAAATAGAGATAGATCCTGAGTTTATAAAAATAGCAAAAGCTAAAGGGTTTAGTGAAAGAGGATGTTGGGTATATAGGGCAATTGAAGATGTAGAGGGTGAATATAAATATGCCAAAAAAGGATTATATCTTTTCAAATGTGGATCTGGCTCTTATCCATATAGATATAACATGTCAATAGATGAGTTGAAAAAAATATCATATGTATATTCAAAATAAAATATATAAAATAAATAAAAAAAAAATCTTCAGAAAGCAATAAATTTTCCGAAGATTTTTTTTTATCTTTGTAGAATTGTTTAACTTTTAAAAAAAAAAATATAATTATGGAAGATGAATTTTCTTTACGTTTATTTATTGGATTATTTGCTGCAGATGTTGATATTTTTTTGCTTCAGAATAAAGAGCAAACTGCTGATAATGACAAAGAGTTTTTCACCAGAGATGAGATAAGATCTCAATTGAAAGCTACGGTTTCAAAATTTGCGAACGTGATGCAGCATTTAGGATATAATCTTGATAAACCATTACTCAAATGAAATATTATTTATTTTTACTATTATTATTTTACAATTGCACGTTTGTAGCTTCTTCGGAACCACAGATTTCATCAGAATTTGAAAAAATTTCTGAAGAACCCAACAATGGTATTCAGTTGAGGGTTTTATCTTGGAACATCCAGAATTTTGGAGAAAGCAAGATGAAGAATGACAGCATAATGCATTATATAGCGGAGGTTATAAATTCTTATGATATTGTTGTGATTCAGGAGATATCAACGAGTATTTATGGGGCTAAAGCTGTTGCAAAGTTGGATGGCATATTGGACAGGATGGGAAGTAATTGGGATTATGCTATTTCGGATCCAACTGAAGGTGTTGGAACTGAGCGGTATGCTTATATTTTCAAGCCAAGCAGAATTCAATTGAAAAAGGCATTTCTTGAGAAGGTTTTTGAAACTTCTATAGAGAGGGAGCCTTATTTGGGAATTTTTGAATTCAAGGGAAGTTTATATAACTTCTATAACATCCATTTGGTTCCAGAGGGCAAAAATCCTGAGAAGGAGGTAAGTGTCTTATGTATGTTAAGTGGTTTTAAGGGAAAGTATATTGTTCTTGGGGATTTCAATCTTTCTGAAAAGCATCGTTCATTTGATTGTCTTAAGAAGACTTATAAGGCTTCATTTGAGAATGAGAAGACTTCTTTGAAGATGGAGGTTAAAGATGGTGAATATTTGAACAAGGAGTATGACAATGCTTTTATTTCTTCAGAGGTTACATTGATTTCTAAAGGGGTTGTGCATTTTTACAAGGATTTTAATAATATAAAATCTGCGAGAGCTGTTTCAGATCATTGTCCTATATTTATAACTATAAAATAATTGAACAAAAATATATGTTTTTGTATGTATAATTGAACATTATGAAAAATTCCCAGATTGCTCTGGGAATTTTTTTATGGTACGATGTTTAGAATATTTCCAACGATGAATAAATCTCCGCTTAAAAGTCCATCTGCTTGGGCTGCTGCAAGGTCTACATAAGTTTTTAGACCTGATATGTTCAATCTGACAGGTTGAGTTGCATCTGTCGGGTCTGCATAAATATTGAATCCTGCAGTGTAGGTTTGAGCGATGTTATTAGCATACATGCTTACAATTTTAACACCAGCTGCGTCTTGCATATCAATACCTATTTCAGTTTGAGCTGTAAGGTCATTAACTTTTAATGAAGTTTCAGTAGCGGATAAAGATAAAATTGAAGTCTGACCTGATATGTTGTCTTCAAAACTAATTCCTGATGAAACAGTATCTAAACTTATACTTGTATTTATACTTCCAACAGAAGTATTAAAAAATATGTTATCATATTCTATTGAAATTTGACTGTTATCTGATGCAAGATCTTCCACACGCATTTCTATACTGCCCACAGCCATTGCTATATTTAAATAATACGTTCCATCGAAAATTGATTTGATGTATGAAGGGAAAAATGTTGAACCATCTCCTCCGAATGCTGGCACATTTGAATTAAAAGCAAAATCTTCATAATAAGTTCCAGATACAGGGTCTTTATAATAAACTCCAGGTGCTTCTACAGTAGTTGTAAATGGAAATTCATAATAATCTGAATCAAAAGTTTTAAATTTTGTTCCATAATTATATCCAAATTCGTCTGTAAACAGTGTCATCATATTCCACATATCTTCTATAGAAAATTTGCCATTTATACCATTGGTTTGGGTATAAAGTTCTGTGGTACCTGTTGGTGGTGACAGTGGAAAATTATTTGGTTTTATTCCTGCCATAATTAAGAATTTATAATATTTATTGCGTTTTCTGCAGAAGCTATTTCTGAGTTCACTTTTTGAGTTAGAAATGCCAATTGTTGTTGTCTTTGTTGTACAACATTATTCAAAAATTTGATTACATCTTCTTTTTTCATTGTTTTATGAGTGAAAGTGGTTTCACCTATAATTGATTTTTTGGAAGTATCTTTGGTTTCTAAAGTAATGTTATCTCCTTGTGTTTCTACAATTTTATATTCTATCATAATTTTAATTTTTTGTTATTTTGTTTTATTACAAGAATCAATATAGTCTTTTAGTTTCTCAATTTCTTTTTCTGACATTGTTTTTAATTTTTTTTTGGAGATTCCATGAGCCAATGCATCTTCTGCCCAATCATATTTAAGTTTTGCTTCGTTTTTTCCGAGTGAGATTGGATCATTATCATCTTCACTTTTTTCCATTTCTTCTTTGATGATTGTTTTTACCAATCTTTTAAAATTTTGCAGGTTCATAAATAGATTTTTTAATATTTAGTTGTTTAATTTTTCTTCAGAAGGTATTTCTGGTTCTTTAGGAAGTATTTCGGTTTCTTCAGGAAGTAAATCTTTTGCTTTTGATTTTCTGTATCCGAGAAGTCCTACACCTATACCAACGAAAATGATACTTTGAGTTACCACATCGATATCTTTTGCCAGGAACATTTTATCAATGCATCCTAAGAAGAAGCATAGTGTTCCTACGGAGCATATCAAAATTCCCATAACGCCTGAAGCTGAGGTTTTTCCATCAGAGTTAGATGTCATTTGAGCGAATGAGAATTTGTTTATCATTTCGTTAAATTTCTTTTTCATTGGTTTTTTATTTATAAATATTCCATATTTCTCTTATATTTATAAAAAAGACAAAATGATTTTACCGATTGAGCAAAAAAGAGATGAAATAATTGAAAAAATTCAAAAGAACCAAATAACAATCATAAGCACCCCCACTGGATCGGGAAAAACCATGATGGTTCCGAAGTATGCGTATGATTTGCTTGGGAAGCAGATTTTTTGTACTGTACCGAGGCGGATACTTGCGACTGAAGCGATGAACAGTGCGAATGACATACATGGTGAGGAGTTTGCAGGATATATTCATGGAGAAGGAACGTTTAATAAAGAAGCCCCAGTTTGTTATATAACTGAGGGTTCTTTTATTATGAGGAATATGGCTGATAAGTTGACTGTTGGTTCTGTGGTATGTTTTGACGAAGTTCATGAGCAGGGCAAGATTCTTGAGACATTGCTTTATGCTGCCATTGGGTATGCTGAAAAGGGTTTGAAGATTGTTTTAATGTCTGCGACTTTGGATATTCCTAAATACAAGGGTTATTATGAAAAGCGAGGTCTTTCTGTTGGGGTTGTATCGCTTCCACCTGCGGAGAAATTGTTTGATATTTCTTATGAAATCACGGCTTCTCCAGAGAAGTCTGTTGCAGAGGCTGCGAAGGCTGGTGGCAGGGTTTTGGTTGGTCTTTCTGGCAAAGAGGAGATTGAGCGATTTCAGAGGGATGTTGTTCGAACTTTCAAGGGAAAGATTTTTCAGATTCATGGGGAGGTTGAGATTGAGGAACAGGAGGAGGCTTTGGCGTGTTTGGAGCCATGTGTTTATCTTTGCACGAACATGGTCCAATCTGGTATAACCATCAAGGGTTTGACACATGGGTATTTTGATGGATTTGGGAAGAGGATAGAGATGGAGAAGGGTGAGAACAAGCTTGTGAAATATAAGTTGTCTAAAAGTGAAATGAAGCAATGGTATGGCAGGTTGGGCAGGTTATGTGCTGGGACAATTTTTATAACGAATAAAAAGGATATTGAGTTAGAAGGTAGGGATGAGATGCCAACGCCAGAAATTTTAAGAACTTCTTTGGAGGATATCATTCTTTATTTTGCATATATGGGATTAGATTTATCTGAATGTGTACTATTAAATAAGCCTCCAAAAGAAAACATAAGACTTTCTGTGGAGGTTTTGAAAAAATTGGGATGTGCTGATGTTTCAGGCAAAGTTATTTCGTATGGATTGGCTGTGATTTCTGAAGGGGCTGGTGTTCGGGGTGGAATTGCTGCTATAAAGGGAAGATTTTTGAGTTTGGAGAATTTGGCTAAAAAGGTTGCTTTGGTATCAAGTTACAAATCATTTTTCAGCAAGAATGGTGAGATGACAACACCTTTGAATATTATAACAAAGTTTATTGGGGATGATTTGTATGAGAAGTACAAGCATTCTGATTTGTTGTTGCAAGTTGGGGTTGTGGAATATTTTATCAAGAAGTATTCTGTTATCAATGATAAGAGGACTGGTTATGTTATACCTGAGCTTGAGTTGGAATTGTTCAAGCAAGAGTGTGACAATGCTTTTATTTTTAGAAGAACCTTACAAAACATCATATATAATTTTTATAAGATTGATAGGTTGACTGTTAATGGTTCTGAGGAGATTGAAAATATTGATCTGGTGATAAAGGCTATGTATGCTGATTGTATAACTGATGCGTTCTTTGGTAAGGCATATGATGGAAAGAATTTCAGAAAAATTGTGCATAATTCAAAGGCTGTTCAACTTCTTAGGAAGAACGCTGTTGGCAATTTTGTATGTCTTGAGGACAAAAGGAACAAGAATATTTTTCTTTTGGAGAATGTAACATATATATAATTTTAAGACTATTTATAGATAAAAAATATGAAAATAAGATTAACTGAATCGCAGTATATTGATTTTTTAAATGAAAAAAAATTAAGATTCTTAAGAAAAAACGGTTGCAATACTTGCAATAAAAAAAGTGGATTATTAGCAGAAATGTACTTACAAGAAGATTTAAAGGTAGGTAAAGGTGTTGTTTGTTTGAATCAAAATGATGTTGCAGAATATATAAATTCTGTTAGGCTGGGTGCAGTAAAAATTGCTGATAAATACAAACAGTTTCTCGATATTATTAATTTTAATAAATTACAAGGTAAAACATTTACTACAGCAAATCCATTTATACATGGAAAATCTAAATTATTTTTCGATGATGAAGGAGGTGTACAAACAGAAAATAAACGTATTACTCAATTAAAAAAAGAATTAGATGAATTATATACAGAGTATCGAAAGGCTATAACTTCAAAAAGTGGTTCTGCAGATAACATAGCTAATAAAATAAAGAAAAGGCTTGGAAATCTTTTAGATATATATGAAGGTTTAGAGGTTGATATAGAAAATTTTAGAAAGAATTTATTAGTTGAGCCAAGAACTATTATCAGTAAGAATGAAAAAATGATGAAATCTGGGGGCAAGAACGATGTAGTTGTAAATACAGGTATTCCAGCTGTTGGAGCTATTGTATTTAATACAGCAGCTAATGAATTTCAAATGGTTGAGACTTGTCCTGGTAGGGGTACTTGTGTTAATTTCTGTTATGCATTGACAAGTAATTATACTCGTTTTATGGGTACTTATGATGTTATGATAAGAAGGTTGAATTTAATGATTAATAACCCTAAAAAATATGAAGATAAATTATTTAATGAATTATATAATTTAGCTAAAAATAAAAATGCTTTTTTATATAAGGCTGAACTTAATGATGTTGTGAGAAACTTCATTTCAAAAGGAAAAAAACAATTAAATAATCTAAAAAATCAAAATCCTGAATTGAGTTTTGATGAAATTTTTGATTTCAAAAAAATAGGATTAGGAAAGGAATTTGAAGAATATATGACAGCTTATTTAATTGAAAAAAAGAGGGTAGTGTTAAGATGGAATGATTCAGGAGACTTTTTTAATGAAACTTATCAAGTATTAGCATCAAATGTATTAAAGCGATTAAGAGATTTGGATGTGTATATTGTCAGTACGACTTATACCAAGATTGCAGATGTTAGTGCAGATGTTAAAAAATTGTTTAGTAAAGAAATGGATTTTGCAATTTATTCTATAGGTGGTGCAAGTAAAGTTGAAACTAAGAAGTTTAATGCTGCAACTGAAACTAATAGACCTATTAAAAAGGCTATAAGTCCTCAAGGTGATATATTTATAAATCCTATAACAAAAGAACCGTATGATTATCTTTTTTCAGATTTAAATTATATCTTAGATATAAGAAAACAAAAGGAACCAAATAATAAGATATATACTGCTATAGCTAAAACTTATTTTAAAACTGAATATAATCCAAAGGATCATATACAATCAAGTAAAATTAAAAATGAAATAGAGTCATTAATTCCATCTGTAAGAGAGGAATTTAAAGAGCAAATGAAGGAATACTTAAAAAGAGAATATAATGAATCTGTTAGTTTTTTTGATATTGTTTTTCTTGATGAATTAAAAAATAATCCAAAGAAACAATATGGTGAAAAAAGATATTATGTTATAGTTCCAAAAGGATCTGGGGATGATGCAACCATATACAGCACTACTAAATGGATATTGAATTTATTACACTAATTTATGTCAAATCAAAGACCGAATACATTTCAACTTCTTCAGAACATTGATGGTTCTGAAGAAGTTTATACGCAAAATAACGGAATCAGTGAAAAATTCACTGTTGATCAGGTAAAAACGTATATTCTTCAGAACGTTGATGTTTGGGAGTATAAGGAGTTTATTTTGACACCATCAGATTTGGCACAAATTTCAACAGTAAAGTTTCAGCTTCTTGATGAGAATGATTTGGGTTCTGATGAGTATTATGAGATTGGCAGAATAATATTTGAATCAATTATTAATGAGGCAAATAATATTCCTAATGATGCAGGAAAACCTCTTTATTTGGTATATAAACAAAATCCGACAATACCTTACACTGATCCTCATCCAAACAATGCTTTTGTCGATGATTTACCATCCACTTTGATAGGTTGTAGTTTACCTGTGGTATTTAATTATTACATGAACAAATCTTTTAGAGAATTTACGCCAAATATGGGATTATATTTAGATTCTCAACTTAATGGAGGTGGCGGTACAGTTCAATATAAAATAAAAATTTATTACAAGAGGAGACCTATTAACTCATGAGTATAAAAAGACCTACAGATTTTCCTGTGAAACCATTTATTGATGGTTCTGAAGAAATTTATACCCAGACTGGTGGAATTAATTATAAATTTACAGTCAATGATGTGGCTTCTTTAGTGTTACAAGGAGTTAACCAGTGGTTATATAAGGAAGTTATACCTAGTAGCTCTGAATGGGAGAGTGTAGATGTATCACCAATACAGCTTTTAGATGAAAGTTTGTTGGCTCCTAATGAATTTTATGAAGTTAACAGGATTATATGTGAGGTTATTGTCGGGGCAGTTTCAGGTCTTGATAAATCTCCTATATATTTTTTATATAAACAAAATGCTTTAATCCCTTTAAATACTTCAAGTACTATTGGAGCAATTGATAGTACATTTTATGAATCAACCGTTAATGCTGTTAATGTTTATTATATGGAAGAGATTCCTGGATTGTTTCAAAAAGGAGATGGATTATATTTACAATCATTTATTGATGCAGTTCCTAATGATTCAGTTTACACATTTAAGATTTATTATAGAATAAGCAGTTAATTATGGCAAATGTAAAACCTAATGAGTTTCCAATGAAACCATTTATTGATGGTTCTGAAGAAGTATATACCCAAACGCCAAGTGGCAATTACAAATACACTCTTTCAACAGCAATTGACTATATTTCCATTGGAGTTGATAAATGGGAGTCTATGGAATTAGTTTTAACCCCCTCAAATATGGGAGTTAGTATAAATATTTTGGATGAAAATTTATTGGGTGTTAATGAATACTATGAGATTCATAAGGTGGTTATTATGTATGATTTTGGCACAATAGCATATGATCAAAACTCATCAATTCGTTTTAGATTTTTGGATAATATAAATGCATATATTTACAACTTTTTTTCACTACCAAAAACTTTTTTTGAAGAGCCAAATAGTTTTGTATCTTATTTTCATACTCAAAATGACCATGACCCATATTCTAGGAATACAGGTTTTTATTTGGAAGGCACCGATAGTTTATCAATCGGTGATGGTACTATAACAATTAGGGTTTATTACAAGATAAATTCTTAAGAAATCCTATTATATTCTCTAAAACTATGAGGATATTCGTTATAATCATCTGCTTCATAAGATTTTTCATAAGAAATCTCCCATTCATCCCAATTTACTGGTAAATATGCATCTGGATTTTCAATTTCGCCTTGCATTTCGGTTATAAACAGCTTATCGCATAAATTTATACCTTGTTCATACAAATTTTGACCTCCAATGATGTAAATATTCTTCTTTAGAAGGGTTGTACTATATAAACAGTTTATCAAATCATGAAAAAGCAAAGTATTTTTAGCATTATAGTTTTTATCTTCAGAAATTATGCAATTTACTCTAAAAGGATTGGCTTTTCTTTGATTTCTATCCTGATTTTCAAAAGTAAATTCGTCCATAATGACAATTGATCGCTGGGTTTTAGATCTTTCGCTTTTTGTATGCAATTTTGTCAAAAATGGGAACAAATTATCTTTAAAAGTGGCACCATTTTTATCAATTCTTGTGAAAATCGATATAAATGGCTTTTGTCGAGGGGTTTCCTTCATTATTTTATTTGGTTTTTATGGATTTCAACAGAAATTTATCTTGTTCTACTGAAATTTCGTTCATTTTCATTTGTAATGAGGTAAATGTTGACAAAAGTTCCATTTTATAGGTGGATTTTTTGTCATCATCAGGGGTTTCTTCGATTTTTTTAAGAATATTGTGGCAATTTTCGCTTAAATTCCAGTATTCTTCGTCTAAATTTTTAAAATTTTCGTTAAAAGTCTCGAAATTTCTTTGGAGTGTTGATATTTTGTCCATTTGATTGCATTAGATTCTTAAGAAGCTCCTTCATTTCATATGGAGGGGCATCTGTTACGTCATTATTATTAGTAGGAGAACCTTTTATCCATGTAGAAAGTTCATATATATCGTCAAAATCTATTTCATCTTCATTATTCCTAATTCTTTCGCTCCATTTCTCCCAAACACCCTTTCCATAGTTAAAAATATCTCTTAAAAAGTCTAAAATTTCCTTATTTTTTATTTTTTTTATATCTTTTATGTTAAAATGTTCACTATTATAACTATAAAAGTAGTTTTCTAAGTTTCTAAAGAGGTTTGAAAGCTTGTTTTGGACTAATTTTAACTTCTCAAGAGTGATTATATAGTAGATTTTATCTAAATTTAACGATTTTACTGAATAAATGTTTGCAATATGCTTAAGATTTTTGCCTATAATCTTCTTTGAATTGATTGCTTCTGTGTGATCAGTTGTCACTTTTAACACTTTATTACCTCCAATATCGTAAGCATGACCGAATAGACCCCCACCTAAATGCTTATAAGAAGTGATCCCAAGCTTATCGAAGATTTTATCCATGAAATCATACCCTTTATTTTCTTCATTTATGTTAAAGTCTTCAGGATCTTCATCAAAAGAATCAAAATAATTTCCAAAGCCGATATCAAAAATTGCTAAATCCCCATTAGGTTTCAATCCCCAATTAGAAACATTTAATATTTCGCCAGTATCTATATTATTTTCGCTTAATTCATCAATCATTGAAAGCATTTGATTGAATAACCATTCAAATTGCTTGTTTTTCAATGGAGGGATTTGTATATCGTCTATAGTACCATGTTCATAATAATGATGCATGATTTCTGCTAAAGACATTTTTTGTTCAGAGTACTCTAAAAGTTTTTTTTTTGAAGGGTTGTAATTTTCAAATATTTGAGGATTAATTCTTCCAAATTTTCTCATCATAACACCTGCAAAAGAATTTGCTTCATTTTCATGAGGGCTTCCATCCTCTCCAGAGAGGTTTGTAAGCTCTCCATTGAGATCTTGTTGAACGTGTTTAAGTTCATGTGCTATACTTCTTAAAATGTCTCCTATATGCCTATTTTTAACATATACACAAAGGGATTTATCGGAAGGTTTATAATGTGCAAAGGTTGAGAGTTCACCATCCCTTTTAGTTTTTAATTTTATAGCAAGTTTCTGCTTTATATTAAGTTGTTCTTTGCAAGAACTTATAAATTTCTTCATAAGTTCAAATTTTTCATCGGTAATATATGGGTGTGAATCTGGAAGATTGCTGTATTGTTGTTCAGTTATAAGAATTTTCATGAATAATCTTTAACTATAAATATATTCTTGTTATTCAAAAATCAAATGCCTACCATTTTCTTGAAATACAACTGAATGTAAAATATTGTTAGTAAAATGAAGTATAATCCATTTTCCCCATTCAGGGGTTTCTTTTTCGTACATAAATAATTTATATATACCATTGATTTGTCTATGGTAAATTTTGCCTATTTTTTCTTTTATAATGGTATTTTTAAATATCACTGTGATTTCTGTTGTATCAGAATTTATTGTAATTTTAGAATGAATTCTTTTTACTTTTTCTTCATCCCCATATATTTTAGTCATTAATTTTGATTCAAAAGAAAATTGTGCTTTAACTAAATTGGACATTCCAATTAATATAAAAATAACAAGTAGATTTTTCATAGATTTTATTTTTTTTATGGTTTATGAGTATTTATTAGTAAATAAGTATTATGAATAATAAAAATAATAAATTAAATTACATTAAAAATCTTATTCGAGAACAAGTGCAACTTGAATTTAAAAGGAAAAATAATTTTTTAAATGAGCAAGAGTTGGGAAATAATGAAATAGAACTAGTTTTTAATTCATCAGAAAATGGTGGTAGTTTTTTTATTAAAGATGTTAGTAAAAGGCAGAACCTTTTGTCAAAATATAAATATCTTAATTTGACAGGTTTTAGAAGATTCAAAGGTGATAATACTGTTGGAACACCTAATTTGATCGAATTTGTTATAAATTTAAATGATTATAAATATAAAGTAACTAAAAACGATTTTGTTGTGAGTTATAATGATCAAACTAAAACAATAAATGTCGATTTTAAAAATCTGTCAGTAGGAGGTGTTATAAATTTGATCACTCCTAAAGGTATGAAAGTTCGACATGATATGCGTTATTAAGATTATTAAATAATCAATTTTTTCTTTAGAATTTTTTCTATATTCTTTATTTGTTTATAAGAAATAACTATAAGTTTATAACCATTATTCTTTGCAAAAAGTTTCTTTATTTTATCATTTTCTTTTTGAATTTTGAATTTATCTTCTCCACCGAAGATTTCTATAGCTTCATAATGTTGTTTTCCATTGAATTCTATTAAGGTTTTTAAAGAAGAAATATAAAAATCAAAAGAAAGCTGAAGGATGTTTCTGCATTTTTTAAATTTCTTTTGGGATGTAAATTTTATTTTATTAAAATTTAGATATTCTCTTATGATTATTTCACCTTTAGATTCTTTACATTTTGGACATCCTTGCCCTGATGTATGTGAATGTGCTCTTTGGGTGAAATAACCATGTTTTTTACATTTTATTTTTATTTTATCATTTGATCCTTTATATTCAACTTTTGAATAATCGTATTTATTCTTATGTTTTTCTTTACATTTTTTTAAGAAGTAATCAAGCTCATTTATCAGTTTACCTCTTGAAATATTAATTGCGCATTTCGGGCAGTCAGATTTTCTCAAATGATCAACAGCTCTTTGTTCAAATTCACCATGTTTTTTACATATAATTTTAATTTTAGATCTAACTCCTTTATAATTCACCAAGGAATAATCATATGTTTCACCATGAATTTCTTTTGCTTTTTTTATGAAGCTTTTTGTATCTAATCTATAAGTATTTTTTTCTTTTTGGATTTTACATTTTTTCCCTCTATCAATATATCTGCATTTTGGGCAATTGAACCCTGAAGCATGTATTCTCGGAAGTTGTTCGAACTCTCCATGTGATGGGCATATTATTTTTACTTTTATATTATTATTTTTATAATCCACCAAGGAATAATCATATTTGTTACCATGAACTTCTTTTGATTTTTTAATAAATCCTTCAGTATCATTTTTGCTTGTATGGCTACATTTGGGACACCCTGCAGGATTTTTTCTAATATGAGATTGAGCCGTAGTTTCAAAAATACCATGTTCTTTACAAATTATTTTCATAGGTATTTTAGAATTTATATAATTAGCTAAAGAATAATCATACCTATCCCCATGTATTTCAGTTGCCTTTTGAATAAATCTTTCTGTAGTGTATTTCATTTCAAATACTTTCTTTTATATAGCCACAATGCACAATTTTTAGGTTCGGCTCTGTCGATATTTTTTAAAAATTCAATGTTGAAAGGATCCACAGCTTTATTTTTACTATAGACTTTAGCTAATTCTCCCCAAATATCTCTATAAAGTAGATTAAATTCTGGGTGGAATCTATGATACAATGATTTTTTATAAAAATAAGTTGGATAATACTTTTCTTCTTCCGAAGGAACATCTGGAATTTCCAATGGTTCTAATACAGGTTCTCCATGTTGACCTAAAAATCCTATTTCTTCTATGAGCAGATGTCCCATATAGGTTTCATAACAATAGAAATTCCTGCCTTTATCATTTGTCAGATACATTAATGTTGTACCTGGTTTGTAATCTTTTAGCCATTGAAGGGTTAAAGTATTTCTTTGGATAATTTTTTCACCGACATTTTGTTTTGTTGTGATTTTCTTATCAAGTTCAATAATATTTTCAATAACACTTTCGATTTGGAAGTAATAGATTTTGATATTTTTGCTGATACCTGATTTTAGAATTCTATCTATACGTCCGTTTCTTTGAGTGATTTTGGATGGGTTCCATTTCTGGTCAAAATGTATAAGGATGTTTGCGTTGTGTAAGCTTACGCCTTCAGATAACACATCTGTTGCAGCGAGGACATTTATATCGAATAACTCTGAAGAATCATAATTGGCATCAAAAGAAGCCTGAATGCTTTCTAAAAGATTTTCATTACTGTCTGAAGTATAACATAGGTATTCTTTTGAATAATTTTTATCTAAAAATTCGCTTATAATTTCTAAGGTATCTTTATATTCTGTGAAAATGACTGTTTTTTCATCAGAAATTGTTTTTAGCATCAGATTCAATTTGCCATCATCGTTTAATTCTTTCAAAATATCCGAAATACTTAAAAAAGCGTCTTTATCGAATTCTAAATCTTTTCTATAGGCATTTGATAGGGGTAATTCAATATTATCTATAAATACTGAATGTGTTGATTTGTTAAGTTCCTGGTTAACATTTAAAATCATTTTTTCGATTGATTTTTTGAATGCATGGACAGAACTATCCAATCTTTTCAGAAGAAATGTTTTTATAAGTCCTTTGAAAGATTGCTGAGTTTTATACTTTGGATGGTTGCTATAATAGAGTTTATTTTGGATTGCAAAATTTGTTGAATGTAGAATTTTTATAATATTTGAAATTTTCGAAATTTCTTCAGAAGAAAAAAAGTTTTGCAAGTTAATTTTTTCTATCTTTGGGAAGTGTCCCATCAATTCTACATCAGAAGGATAATCTTTTACAATAGATTCTCTTGTATTTCTTATGGAAAATGTGCTTACCACTTTTGAAATATTTGTGATAAGGGATTCTTTTATCGAAGTAGTTTCATTTTTTTTGGAGATGGTTCCAAAATCTGGGACATCTTCAGAATATCTGTCTATATAGTTCAGTTTCTTCTCAGTTTCTATTGCTTTGTCAAGCATGATTCCTAACGAGATAAAAGCTGGAGTATCAGTTTTAAAATTTATAAGTGATAATACATCTCTAAATTCTCTTATATTGTTTTGAAATGGAGTTGCTGTCAAAATGATAACTATGGGGTTATACTTTTTGACATATTCAAAAACTTTTATAAAGGATTTTGATTTTAAATTTCTGAGGTTGTGTCCTTCGTCAATGATGAGAACTTCCGAAGGTTCTGTTGGAGGTTTTACGAAGGTGAATATATCAAAAGAATTTGTTGTGTTCTTTAGAACGTTCTTCCAATTTCTTTGGTTTGATTTTGGCGATATTATATTTATTCTACCATCTGTAAGATTTATGGCTGTTGTGGAAGCTGTGATGGTTTTACCTAAACCTGTTTCATCAAAAATACACGCACCATTATTATTTTTTATAATTTCCAAAAGAAGGTTGATTGAGTTCTTTTGAAATTCGAAGGGTTCGTAAGAAGGAATAGTTTTCATTTTTAAAATAAAAAATGTTGGCAGAACAAGTCTGCCAACAATAAGTTAATAAAAGGAGTTAAAATGGTAATTCGTCCCCAGTATCATAGGTTTCATATTCATAAGAATCTTCATTTTCATCAGAATCATTGCTATCTGATGTGACTTTATCAATTCTCCAGGCTTGAAGGTTAACATAGAACTTTCCTTGCCATTCGCTTCCTCGAATATTGAATGAAACCTTTAGCATGTCACCGACTTTTTTATTATCAAGCAGACCACATTTGTCCTGTTTCATCTCAAATTTTAGTTTTTGAGGATATTGCTCATCTGTTTCAACAATAAACTCTCTCTTTTTGAATCCATTTGCTCCTATAGTTTGTGTTGGATCAATTTGGATTATTCTCCCTATCATTTCAAAATTCATAAATCTATATTTTTGTTTAAAATTATGTTATCGAATATAATAACTGTTATGAATTATGAAAAGTTCAAAATTTCTTTAGAAATTTTATTTTTTAACTTAATGAGTTGATTAATTCACTTACTTTTTTAGCACTATATGCAACAGCTCTTTTAGCACCTATTAACCTAGTTCTAGCTTTCATTGCATCTTGTAATATACCTTTCATAGTATAATCAGGATTATTTTTAATATAATTTACCAAACTATTATAAAGTATTTGAAAATTACCTGCTCCATTCCAAGCCCCATAAGCAAAGTGAACTTGCAATCTTGCATCTGAATTAATTATACCTTCTATTTTTTTATCCATTTTTACAATATTTTTTTTATTAAAATTATATGCAGCTAACATTACGTTTGCTGCAGCTTTTCTTAAAGTTGAACCTTTTGGCACATGATTATATGTCCATTTAGGTTTATCTTTAGATAAGGGGCTCCATCCACTGTTTTTATCTACAGTATTCCAAAATGCTAATCCTTCTGGAGTTGTATTATTTTTTCCACCATGCTTTCTATCAATTCCAAATAAAGTTTCTCCTGAATCATACATATATTCACCCCCTTTTAGACTAGCCTTCATATCTGGATGATAATAACCTCCTTCTAAACGATCTATAATTAGATTTGTAATAGTATCCCAATCTTTTGGGGATACAATTTCATCAGAGAATTCTGTTTTTGCTTCAGGAGTTTCTTCCTCTGCTTCAGCATTTGTACCTAAAATGGTATTGTATAACATTGTAATAGTTTCTCTGTCAGGATCTATCCTGGAATCACTAAATCCACTTGGAAACACTTGTTCTCTTTGGTATTTTCCGATAAAATCTTGAAATTTTTGACATTCACCAATTTCTTTATAATCATTTTCAGGGCTACATTCTTTTTTAATTTTTTCAATTTCATCAGAAAATCCTACTTTTGGATCTGAAAACAGCGTTAATATATGTTCAACATCTGTTGGTTCGTTAACACCTCCTAATCCTATAGATTGAAAATCGGCTTTCTTTGTAACACCTTCTTTGATAAGCTTTCTTAAGGCAACTTTTATTTCTTCTTTTATCAACAATTTTTTTCGCATGGAAATTTTATTATAAATATTTACAACTTTTTTTAAATCGATTTTTGAACTTTTTTAAAGTTTCAATAGTTGATATAATCGATATCATTTTTCACATAAAACTTTATCAGTACAATGAAAAAACAATCTTTAAAGTCTAAAGTTTCAAAAATTAATAGGCTTATCAAAGAAATCGATGAAAAAATTGTTTATAACGAAAAAATGTACAAGTTTTTCGTAAAACTCTCTTTGGATTATAATACAGCTTTCCAAAGAGCCGAATATGTTCCTTTGAATACAAAAGAATATGGGAAAAATATGGTTTCTGATGAAGTTGAAAATATTTATAAGTTTGCACAAAGGTATCTTCAAAAGAGGGATTTTTATGTTCGTTGGATATTAAAAATACAATCTATAGTAAGAAATAATAATCTGGGGCTATTTATTATAAATGCAAAGTATAGTAATAAATCTTACTTTGACGATTTGATTTAAAATCTTCAAAAGAACACTTAGAATAAATTGTTAACGTTATTATGAAAGAATTTCAAACCATCCTGAAGGAAAAAGGTTATTATCAAGGGTCTATTGATGGTATCATTGGAAAAATGAGTTTGGCTGCTACACAAAGTTTTATTTCTGATGAAATCAAAAAACGTAATTGGGTGCAACCTACTACAGAATTCGTATGGATTAGAACTGACCAGAAATTGGATAATAAATTTGCAGATATTTGCGTAAGGTTCAATGCAGGTGTGGCTGATATGGTTATGACTTGTTCCACTGTCCCTGGCGATTTCTATATTTTCAATCCGCTGACGGTGGGAGGGGTCACTGGTGCAGCGATTGCTTGCGAACAGCAGCAAATCCAATCACATACTTTTGTTAGCAGTGCAAATTGGAAGTCACTTTGGCTTGGGGCACCTTATTTCATGCAAACAGGTGTTGTTGAAATCTTCCGTGATGGTAATAAGAACCGTGTGATAGATAAAAACATTAAAACCAAGGGTTTCTATGGAATTAACTTCCATAGAGCAGGTTTAGGTTCTCTTGTAGATAATTGGTCTGCAGGATGTCAAGTGGTCGCTGATAACAGTTGGTTTCAAGCGATCAAAATCTTCCAAAATGGGCAGAAAATAAATTTCACTTTGATAGAATTATAACTCCCCAAAATTTCCTGGATAAAATAAAACTTCTTTTGAAAATTATATATCTCCAAAAGTAACAAAAAACTTCTTTTGGTGAAATGTAAATTTTCAAAAGAAGTTTTTTTTATAATGGTTAGGATGAAATATTTATGAATTTTTTTTTGGATTTATGGATTTTTATCTTACCTTTGTGGAATGTTATTTTCAAATTTTAAACGGAATGTTTATAAGCCTTCTTTTGAAATAAAACCAGCCTTCCTTTGAATTTAATCACAAAAGTGGTATCTTTATATGCCAAAAGAAATAAAATGTCTTACAATGGAAAATCTCAATAAAAAAATCAATAGTCAACTTCATAGGCAACGTTATGATAAACTTTATGGGCAACTTTATAGTCAACTTGATATGCAACTTAAAAATCAAATGAAGGATGAAAAAATTAAATGATAAAATTTTTGATAGCCTTAATTGGCAATTCCGTAATCGACTTAGAAGTCAACTTCATGGTCAACTTTATAATCAACTTTATAATAAACTTGAAAGTCAACTTGAAAGTCAACTTTATGAGCAACTTAATATGCAACTTTATGGGCAACTTAATATGCAACTTAAAACTCAAATGAAGGATGGAGAATTTAAATGAACAAATTGATAGCAGTATTAGAAGTCAAATCGATTTTGAACTCTGTAGGGAACTTGAACATCAGCTCGATAGATATCTCAAAATTAAACTTCATAATAAATCTAAAATTCTTGATCAACTCCTCAATAGTGAACTTGATTGGCGAATTGATTGGCAATTTCAAAATCAAATGGAGCATGAAAAATTTAAATAAAGAAGAATGTAGTGGTCTTAATGAGCCATTACTTAACAGGCTTGAATGGGAGTTCAATAGGAAACTTGAAGTTCCGCTTGAACGTAAGCTTTATGATGAACTTAACAGGCAAATCAAATGGGGGCTTTACAGTCAAATTCAAAGGCAACTTGAAAAACTAAAGGAACATGGAAAATCTCAATAAAAAAATCAATAGTCAACTTCATAGGCAACTTTATGATAAACTTTATGGGCAACTTTATAGTCAACTTGATAGAAAACTTCAAAATCAACTTATTAATAAACTTGATAGGCAACTTGAAAGTCAAATTTATGAGCAACTTTATGGGCAACACCGTGTTCAACTTAGAAGTCAACTTAAAAAACTAAAGGAACATGGAAAATTTAAATGAAGAGCTTGGTACAATTCTTAATAATAAAGTTAGTCCGCTTTATAGTGAGGTTGTTAGTTACCTTCAAATTCACACAAAACTTTATTGGGAACTTGAACGTCTGCTTGATAGGGATGTCAGGGGTTTGCTTTATAGTGGACTTAATAGACAAATTTATATACAACTTCGAAATCAAATGAAGGATGGAAAAGCTCAATAGCAAAATATTTAATGTATTTCATAATAAACTTCATAATAAACTTTATAGTCAACTTGGTACTCAAATTGATGGGCAACTTTATAGGCAACTTGATAATCTACTTAAAATTCAACTTTATAGTCAACTTAGTAGTCAACTTTATAGTGGACTTAATAGTCAACTTTATAATCAGCTTAAAAATCAAATGAAGGATGGAAAATTTAAATAAGAAAATCAGTAATGGAATGGCAGGTGGGCTTAGTAAGCTCAGTCTTATGCAACATTTAAATTTAGAATGGGGATTGAGTAGTATACTTATTGGTAAATTGGATGGGGTAACTGTTGGTTTTAACATGCAACTTGGTAGTCAACTTAAAAAAAATATAATAGATGGAAAATTTAATTGATAAAATCTTTTATAGTCTTGATAGTAAACTTGATAGGCAATTTTATAGTCAACTTGGTACTCAAATTGATGGGCAACTTTATAGGCAACTTTATAGTCAACTTAGTAGTCAACTTTATAGTCAACTTAGTAGTCAACTTTATTGGCAACTTAAAACTCAAATAAAAGATGGAAAATTTAAATGAAAAAATCCGTAGTGGTCTTAATGGTAAACTTGATAGTCTACTTTATGGGCAACTTCGTAGTCAACTTTATAATCAACTTCATAGTAGACTTAATAGGCAACTCCGTAATAAACTTTATTGGCAATTTTATAGTATACTTGAAAATCAAATGAAGGATGGAAAATTTAAATAGGAAAATATATAGTCGACTTGATAGGCAACTTGATAGTGAATTCTTTAATGAATTTTATTGGCAATTTGAAAGGCAACTTTATAGTGAACTCGGTAATCAAATTTGTAGTCCGCTTCGTAGACAATTCTATTGGCAGATTAATTTACAACTTAAAACTCAAATGAAAGATGGAAAATTTAAATAAGAAAATCCGTAGGGGTTTTAATATTAAACTTGATAGTGAACTTGACAACCAACTTTGTAGTCAAATTGATAGACAACTTTATTGGCAACTCTGTAATCAACTTGAAAGTCAACTTTTTTGGATACTTGATGAACGACTTGGTGAACAACTTAAAACTCAAATGAAAGATGGAAAATCTCAGTAAAAATATTAATAGTCTTAATATTGAACTTGGTAGTGAACTTAATATTCAACTTGGTACTCAAATTGATGGGCAACTTCGTAATCAATTTCTTAATCAACTTGGTAGTAAACTTCATAGTCAACTTCATAGTCAACTTCATTGGCAACTTAATAATCAAATTGGTAATCAAATTGGTAATCAACTTAAAACTCAAATGGGGAATGAAAAATTTTAATGAGAAACTTCGTAATCAACTTCGTAGTGAACTTCATAATAAACTTTATAAGCAAATTGATAGAAAACTTGCTATAGCTGTTCATTTGGAACTTGACAGTCAAATAGGTATTCAACCCTGTTTTGAAATTAATAAGCAGCTTAAACGATTAAATGGAAGATGAAGAAATTGAATACTGAAATCTGTAATCAACTTAGTGAAAAGATTTGTTTTCAACTTAATAAAAAAAATTTAGATTGGCAGCTTAGTGTAGAGGTTAATGATAAATTGAATGCCCAACTTTACATTAATTTACGCAGTCAGCTTAACGGTCGAATTAGTACACAACTTTACAGGGAGATTAATTTACTTCATTGGGAATTCAATGAACAATTTATAAATCAAATGGAAGATGGAAAATTTAAATGAAAAAATCCGTAGTGGTCTTAATGGTAAACTTGATAGTCTACTTTATGGGCAACTTAATTTGAAAATTAATTGGGAATTTAGAAAGCGAATTCGTAATCAACTTGAAAGTCAACTTGAAAGTCAACTTGGTAATCAACTTGAAAGTCAAATTGAAAATCAACTTTATTAGCAACTTAAAAGACAACTTAATTGGCAGCTTAATGGACAACTTAAAACTCAAATGAAAAATGAAAAATCTCAATAGGAAAATAGATAGTAAAATTGAAAGTCAACTTGGTAGTCAACTTTATAATCAACTTGAAATACAACTTGATAGGCAACTTGATAGTCAACTTTATTTACAAATCCGTATCCCACTTAATAGGCAATTGTATTCACGATTATATAATCCACTTTTTAATATAATTTACAATCAAATGGAACATGAAAAATCTCAATAGTAAAATATATAGTAAAATTGAAAGTCAACTTAATAATCAAATCAATATACAACTTGATAGGCAACTTCATAGTCAACTTTATTGGCAGCTTCGTAGTCAACTTTTTAGTCAACTTCATTGGGAATTTAATGAACAATTTATAAATCAAATGGAACATGGAAAATTTAAATAAAAAGATTCACAATCAAATCTGGAGTCAACTCGAAAGTAAACTTGAAATCAGAAGTCGATACGATAAACAACTTCGTGGGGAATTTGAAATTGATTGGCAACTTTGTAGTCAACTTGAGAATCAACTTGAAAGTCGACTTTACTGGGAATTAGGTATAGAAATCAATAGTCAAATTATAGCTCAAATGGAACATGGAAAATTTAAATAGGCAACTTTATAATCAACTTTGTGAACTTAATATTCAACTCAGTAATCAACTTGAAAGTCAACTTGAAAGTCAACTTGAAAGTCAACTTTATTGGAAACTTCGTAGTCAACTTAATAGTCAACTTCATTCGCAACTTGAAAGTTGGCTTAATGAACAACTTAAAACTCAAATGAAAGATGAAAAATTTTAATGACGTTATCTGTGAAAAATTATTTAATAGTCTTCGAGTGGAACTCAATAGCCAGCTTAGTAATAATCTGAATAGTGGAGTTGTTTTTCGAATAAGTAGGGAGTTGCGAAGTATATTGATAGATAAATTTGATTTAAATTTTTATTCTGAATTGGATGAATTACTTGTTATTAATATTGAAAATCTCAATAAAGTAGAAAAAATTTGACATTTTACGCTCTTTAGTAGAAAAAATTTGACATTTTAAAAGAAAATACAATTATTGTTGAAAAAATTTGCATCAGAATTTGGATAATTCATTTTCTCTTTCTATTTTTGTGACATGGTTAGCAATTGGTAAACAATTTTACTAAAGATAGATATGAAAATCAAATGTATAAATGATGATTTTTCTAAAGTAATTGAAGAGCTTAGAAAAGAATCTAATGGAATTCCGTTAAAATTTCCTCAAAATGGGGAACTTTATACCATCAGAGAAACGTTTGATAATGATGGATTGGTAACTTCTTATCTTCTCAATGAAATATATAATCCCACATTTTATATTCCAGTGATCAAACAACGAAGGGAGTTATCATTTGCCGAATGGAGATTTGAACATATAACTGAAAATATTGAAATAGAACAAACAGAATTAGTTAACAATTATTAAATTTAAAACCATGAAAACTTTAGAAGATTTCACACCGAGTATTGCAGCAAAAATTCCAGAATACCAACAAAGAGCCTTAGAAGGTATTTTTGATGGTGGTCGTTACTCTAAATTCGATTTAGATAAAGCTAAGGCTTGTGTCGATTGGAATTATAAATACAGTGGAATTGAAGCCCCTAAATGGGTATTTGCAGCTGAAAATCCATTTGAGGCACAATTGATGTATAATTACATCTTAGCTCAATTGAATGAAAATCCAAGCCTGAAGGATGGGGAAAAATATCTTGGACCATTTCTCCCAAAGGAAGAAAATATCAAGGACTACTTGGAATACCAAGAGAACTATGTATTCACGATGAATGTCTATTCTGATTGCTATTATACTTGGTATGAGTTCATCAGAAAAGAATTTGAACTACCTTTGACAATAAATGATGACTTTCAAGAGTGTTTCCGCTTACAAAGGGAATCAGGCATTTTCAATGTTATTTGTAATGAATTGTTTGCTGTTGTTTCCAAATATCCTACAAAGGTTCATTGGAATTCTGAAAACCAGTTACATAACCTTTCAGGGGTAGCTGTAGAATGGTCTTCAACAGCACCATACACACAATTTGATTGCTATTATATCAATGGTAGAAATTTACCTACTGAAATTTATTTAGCGATCCAAAATAATACTTATAAAGTAGAAGACTTTTTCTCTGAAGAGAATGAAGAAACTAAGTCTACTGCAATCATGTACATTCAAGAATTGCATGGTGATACAGCTTTAATTGATTTCTTGGGTGATAATTTGAAAGAAGTTGATACTTATATAGACAAGAAGGCTGAAAAGTTTTTAGAAGGTACTACAAATGGTCAAAACATTGGAGTTTATACTTTGTTCGTTGGAGAAATTTTAGATGAAAAGGTTGCATATGTCAGATGCTATTGCCCATCGACAGATAGACTTTTCTTCTTAGGAGTGGAACCTACACATAAGAACGCAAAAGATGCAATTGCTTCTTTGTATACAATTCCTAAAAAGTTAAAGCCTTATATTAAATATATCCAAAGACAGGGTGAAAGATTTTCAACTGTATTTGATGAAAAAGGTAAAACCTTGATGAGTGAATTGTCTAAAGAAGATTTGGCTGATATGATATCTATCACTGGTGATGAATATTTCAGCAAAATGCAATATGAATACTAAACATTTTTTAAAATTTTAAAACAAATTATTATGTCAACAAAAATCAATGTTGCTCCAACAAGTACAGAGGGGCATTTCGTAGAAGGCGCAAATCAAGTTATCGAACTTGATGCTATCAATGAAACATTTGCAGTAATTGGTAGTGCCAAATTAGTAACAAAAAATCACACCTCCTTAGATTTGGCTGAGGATTGTTTGATTACTTGTCAACAGGTATATAACCCTTTTGCCAAAGTATTTCAAAAAAGTCGTGACTAGTTTTCATGTTCTATTTTTAGAAGGGGATGGTAATATCATCCCCTTTTTATTTAAATTATTTTAAATGGAAAATCTCAATAAAAAAATTCGTAATCAAAATCAAATTTACGATAAATTACATTCTTGGATGGACAATATAATCGATATCGAACTCGGTAGGAAACTTGATAGTAAACTATTTGATCCAAACTTTCATCACAGGATACGTATTTTACTCCATATTCAACTTGAAACTGAAATGAAACATGAAAAACCTCGTTAGTAAAATTTATTCGGAAATATATAACAAATTTCACAATGTCCTTTGTTTTGAAACAGATGGTAAATTAGCATCTAATCTTCAAAGGAACGTAGAAGAAAAACTTTATAAGGATATTGAAGCCAAATTTCGCTGGCAGCTTTGTGGTGAAATTGACTTTCAACTTCAAAAAAACATGAAGAATGAAGAATTTAAATAAAAAACTATACTCAAAGTTAAATTTTAATCTTAATGAAGATCTTGAAATTAAGATTGAACCTGGAATGAGTAATCAACTTTATAATCAACTTTATTTAGGAATAGTCATGGAAGTTGACAGGCAACTTCATTGGAATATTGATGAACAAATTGGTAGTCAACTTCAATTGAAAAAAAAAAATAGTTTCTAATGAAGAATATAAATGACAAAATAACTAAAGGGGTGTATTTCGATGAAAATCTTCAAGTGGAGATTATGAATCAATTGCAGCCATATGATATTCATGAAAGGCTTGGTAGTTTGCTTTCTCAGAAAATCAACAGGTGTCTTAAATGGCAATTAAGAAATGAGATGAAAATAGGATTAATTCGTTTTAGGAACAAAAAACGTTATGGTTGAAATATGAAAAATCTTAGTAAAAATATTAATTATCAAATCAGTAGACAATTTGATAGCAAACTTGGTAGTCAACTTAAAAATCAACTTGAAAGTCGACTTCGTAGTCAACTTTTTAGTCAACTTTATAATCAACTTGATAGACAACTTTATTGGCAGCTTAATGAACAACTTGAAACTCAAATGAAACATGAAAAATTTAAATTCTAAAATACACAGAGGTATATATATCGATTTCATTCATGAGGTTGGTGAAGAGTTGACTGAAGGTAAGATAGATAGTCATTTTCTTTTTGAGCTTGACAGATTGATTTTGTCAAATGTGCTTTTTGATGCAAGGCGTAGTTTTAGATTGATTAATTCTCAAGTGAAAAATAAAATTTCTAATGAAAAATTTAAATAAAAAACTTGATACCTTAGAATTTAGTATAAACAGGCAAATTAACAATAAACTATGTAGACCTCTTTATAAGCATTTGTTTAAAGAGTTTGTGCCTATTTCAATTGATATTTTTTCTTTGCAAATGGAAATAAATCTTACAGATGATATTTTTTCTTTGCAAATGGAAATAAATCTTTCAAATGAAATCAAAAAAATTAAGCAACATGGAAAATCTCAATAGTAATATTGGTAGGCAACTTCTTAGTCAACTCGGTAGTCAACTTAAAGTTGCTCTTGAAATGCAACTTCTTAGTCCACTTTACAGTCAACTCGGTAATCAACTTGAAAGTCAACTTGAAAGTCAACTTGGTAATCAACTTTTTTGGATACTTGATGAACGACTTGGTGAACAACTTAAAACTCAAATGGAACATGGAAAATATCAGTAACGATATTAATAGTGAACTTAATAGCCAAATTCATATACGACTCCGTAGTCAACTCGGTAGTCAACTTAAAGTTGCTCGTGAAATGCAACTTCTTAGTCCACTTTACAGTCAACTCGGTAATCAACTTGATAGGCAACTTTATAACCAATTTAGTACTCAAATTGATGGGTAACTTCAAAATCAATTGAAACATGGAAAATCTCAGTAAAGATATTAATAGTGAAATTTATAGTCAATTAAATAAACCAATCAGTAGTCAACTCGGTAGTCGACTTAAAGTTGCTTATGAAATGCAACTTCTTAGTCCACTTTGTATTCAACTCACTCTTCAATTTAATTTGGGACTTTGCAGTCAACTTGATAGGCAACTTAAAAATAAAATGAAAAATGGAAAATTTCAGTAAAAAGATTAGGTAAATTTTAACTCAAATGAAGCATGGAAATTTTAAATAAGGAAATTTGTAATCAACTTGAAATAAAAATTAGTCATAAGTTACAAAATCAGCTTTACAATCGATTTGACATTCAAATGAAAGATATATTTATTAGCCATTTTGATATTGCGTTTTTTCGGCAGTTATATCGGAATCTTGACAGGCAGAGTTATTGGTTGCTGAAGAAAAAGTTGAAATAAATTTCTTTTTTTGAAATATTATTTTTACCTTTGAGGAAAATAGTTTAATTCTAATGGAACATGGAAAATATTAGTAAAAAGATAAATAGTAAACCTGATAGTCAACTTTTTTGGCAACTTGAAAGTCAACTTTATAATCAACTCCATAATCAACTCCATAATCAACTTCAACAACTTGATAGGCAACTTGGTAATCAACTTGAAAGTCAACTTTATTGGGTACTTCTTAGTCCACTTTACAGTCAACTTCGTAGTCAACTTAGTGAACAACTCAAAACTCAAATGGAAGATGGAAAATCTCAGTAGAAAGATACATAGTTCCCAATTTGTTAAAATTCATAGGGAGCTTAATGGAGAACTTGATTGGAGATTTAGTCTTAAAGTGCAAAATTATATCACCGATGAATTACAAATGAGAGCTGTCAAAATTATATTTGGTTTATTGAATATACAACTTTTGAAGGAACTTAAAAAGAAAAAATGAAAAATCTTAATAATGAAATTCGTAATAAAGCCCATGAAAAACTTTACGGTAAACTCTATAGTGAACTTTATAAGCAACTAAATTGGCAGCTCACTAAAACACTCTATACTCAATTGATGCAGCCAATTGAAAATTTATATACTGAAGATTTTTATTGGCAACTTTATGGGCAACTTGAAAATCAAATGGAAGATGGAAAACCTCAATAGAAAAATTAGTAATAAACTTGATATTCAAATTGAACTTAATGAGGAAATCGATGTAGAACTTGATAATCAACTTGATAATCAATTTTATAGTCAAATTGATAGGAAACTTTATTGGCAACTCCGTAGTCAACTTAGTAGTCAACTTCACAGGCAACTTAAAATTCAAATAAAACATGGAAAATCTCAATAGAAATATTAATTATCAAATCAGTAGACAATTTGATAGCAAAATTGATAATCAACTTAAATATCAACTTTATAGCCAACTTCGTAGTCAATTTCATAGTAGACTTAATACACAACTTTTTTGGCAACTTCGCAGTCAACTTAAAATTCAAATGGAACATGGAAAATCTCAATAGAAAAATTCGTAATAGTATTCATTTGAAATTTAATAATAGTGTTGAGAGGGTAAATTATCAATTCGATAGTAAATTACATAGTGAACTCCGTATGGAATTTAACAATCCAATTTATAATCAAATCAATTGGGAGTTTCATAGCAAACTTAATAATCAAATTTCAACCATTAGACAATCTCATTAGTAAAACTTTTAAAATAAAATAATTATGACAGCAGTAGAATTTTTAGAAAATGAGTTAAAAAATAGATATTCATTAGATAATTCTGAACCCTTATTCCAGCAAGCCAAAGAACTTGAAAAGCAGCGAGCTAAAACAATGTATACCGAGGAAGATTTAATTTTCATTGAAGTAAAAAAACTTCTTCAGAAGAAAGAAGATGAACTTCGTTGGTATATGGAAAAATATTTTTCTGAAGAAGAAATGGTTAAACATTCAGAGAATCTTTTAAGAATGATTTCCGATAATGGTGAGGTTGCATTTATTAAAATGCAGTTTTTAAAATCAAAGGTTCCTGGGCAGTGAATTTCTATTAATATTCTTCGCTTGACCTTTTGCTTGGAGAAAATGATTGTTTAAAAGTAGTTCCGTTACTCATAGAGATCCAATCGGATTGCATAAGACGATCTTCTATTTCATCTATAAACCTATTTCTTTCTCTATAATTAGAAAAATCGACATTATTATCATTAGCCATCGCTAATTCTCCATCTAATAGTGAACGTAAATTGATGCCCATTCCTTCACTTTCTTCCTTAAGAACTTTTTTCACTAAGTTCCTCAATTCATTTAAACTGATTTTCATATTTAAATTATTTTTTATTATAAATATATACCAAACGGAAAAAAAGTCTTATATTTGAGGCTTAATTAACATTATTAATAACATTTATTTAAAAATCAAAAATTATGAATCTTATAACATCAAACACTCCAGGGTTCCACAAAAACATTCTTTTTAACATTTTAACTGAATTGGGTTATGTGGATATTTTAGATTTCCAAAAGAGAAATGGATTAACTGCAGATGGGTTATTTGGAATAAATTCTTACAATAAATTGTATAGCATTCTTTTGAAAGTTGAGGCTATCGATTTTGAGGGGTATTATTTTAAAGCTACATTTCCTAAAAAGCAAATTATTTGGCATCATAGTGCAGGTTGGGACAATGTGAGGGGGATGTTTGATTGGTGGAAGAACGATAAAGCATATCATGTAGCAACTGCAATTGGTATAAATGATGAAGGAAAAGTATATCGTGGATTTGATGAATCTTTTTGGGCTGCTTCTATTGGTTGTACATCAGATATTTTTATTGCTAACAATGTTCATTTGAAATATGTAAATGGAAGAGTTGTAAATAACACTGAATTAGATCAAGCTGCTGTGGTAGTTGAAGTTGGCAATTGGGGTTCTTTAACATTCAAAGATGGCAAATATTATTCTTGGGCAAATGCGGTTGTTCCTATAGAAAAAGTTATTGAACTAAATTATAAGCATGTACAATTTTATGAAGCCTATACTGATGCAGAAATCAAAACTTTGAAATACTGGACATTGTTGAATGCTATACGTTTTCAAATACCTGTAGATTATAGTTATGATGATTTCTTCAAAGTGAGTAAAAAGGCTTTATCTGGAGAAAAAGGGGTATTTACTCATAATTCATATCGTTCAGATAAAAGTGATGTAAGTCCTCAGCCAAAATTGATTAAAATGGCTGAATCAATGATTGAATATACAAAATAGTATTATATCAAATTTAACAAAAAATAATTTCAAATGAACTTAGCTTCCGCACAAAGAATTGTTAGCATCACTCCAATTGAAGGAGCTGATGCAATTGAAACTGCAATGGTTTTAGGATGGGAAATTGTTGTCAAAAAAGGGGAATATCAAGTTGGCGATTTATGCTGCTATATTCAAATTGATACAGTGGTTCCAGAGAAACCTGAATATGAATTTTTGATAGATCGAAAGTTTCGAGTGAGAACTATTAAACTCAGAAAGCAAATTTCTCAAGGACTTATTGTTCCTTTACCTGAAGGAAACTGGTCTGAAGGAGATGACTTAACAGATGTTATCGGTGTGAA